>Ga0208857_1000065_pt1 | contig 27613 bp, 26 predicted proteins | sample LakMenEpi05Nov12_FD_150674 | JGI IMG/M metagenome (GOLD analysis project Ga0208857, IMG submission 150674) | Freshwater microbial communities from Lake Mendota, WI - 05NOV2012 deep hole epilimnion (SPAdes) | ecosystem: Environmental > Aquatic > Freshwater > Lake > Epilimnion/Euphotic zone ... | reverse complement strand
AATCGGTAATTATTTTTTAATTCTGAATTTTTAATTTTTAATTGTTTCCTGGTGTCTATGGCGCGGTGGAACCACACTGATCCCTTCCCGAACTCAGAGGTGAAACGCTGCTGCGGCGACGATAGTTTAGGGGTAGCCCTCCGTGAAAATAGCTCGATGCCAGGTTTAATATTTACAACTACAAAGCCTCCTCTATTTATTTAGAGGGGGTTTTGTTTTTTGGTTTGTTATTTGCTCAAAGCGACTTGAGGTAAAACCTGATTTAATTTACCACTCCGATAACCTTCTAAGTCTAAGGTTACATAGATAAATCCCCAGTTTTGAAATGCGGATACTAGGGTTGGTAAATCTGTAGTGGAGACGAAATCTTTAATTTTATCTGGTGATAATTCAATTCTGGCTGTATCACCTTCGGAACGGACTCGTAAATTTTGCCACCCCAGGTTTCGTAAATAAATTTCAGATCTACCTACGCGCTGTAATTTGGCTATGGTAATTTCTTCACCGTAGGGAAAGCGCGAACTTAAACAGGGTTGAGCGGGTTTATCCCACCAAGTTAAACCTAGTTGTTGGGAAATTTGCCGAACTTCGGCTTTAGTTACCCCAATTTCTGCTAAAGGCGATCGCGCACCTCTTTCTTTTGCAGCTTGAATTCCTGGACGATAATCATGTAAATCGTCTGCATTTACACCATCTACTACATAAGGATAACCCAACTCTAAAGCCAAAGGTTTGAGGGTATCGTGTAATTCGCTTTTACAGAAATAACAACGGTTGACTGGATTAGATGTGTAATTGGGATTGTCCATTTCCTGTGTTTGGACAATTTTGTGAGCTATTCCAATGGTTGCGGCTTGAATTTTTGCGTCTTCTAATTCTTCTGGTAATAGGGAAGGGGAAACGGCTGTTACAGCTAACGCGCGATCGCCTAACACATCATAAGCAATCTTAGCCACCAATGTACTGTCAACCCCCCCAGAATAGGCTATTAAAGCCTGCTCCATTTCTGTAAATAACTCTTTTAACTGCTCTAGTTTTTCTGTCCAACTCATCCGACTAAAACCTCATAACGCCTAACCACTTCTATTTTAGTCATTAGTTATTAATATTTCAGAGAATTTCCCACTCAATCTGTTAACCATGGATCACAAGATCAAAATAAGCAAACTTAATTTATATTTGATCAATTTATCTAAAAATCATCTGATTTGTATTTAGTGAATGCAGCTAATAGATTGGCATAACAATTACCGAAGAGCAAAAGTTAATCAATATTAATATTGCGAGAGGAATAAATACAATCTATACTATTCTATATCTCATATATAAAAGCTTTTTAAGGGAAAATTCAGCTATGAACTACCAAGAACTTTTTGCTCAAGAACTTTATGAAGAAGCTATCACTGAACTTAAAATCGAACTACAGTTAGATCCAAATGATGAAAAACGTAGTTTACTAGCTTTTTGTTGGTTTATTCTTGGTAACTTTGAAGAATCTTTAAGGGTTGTACAAGACATTGCAAATCTCACAGATCGGGACTACATAGTTTTGGCTCATATTCATTGGGAGTACAGAAATTGGGAGGAGATGGCAATGGCTCTTAGGGAATCTCTGCGTATAAATCCATCTGGATACACTTATTACTGTCTAACAGTAGCCGAAAGACAAGGACGTAATTTATTCAAAATAGACGCAGCTAGTAAAGAGATAATGCAGAGCTATCTTATAAGAGCAATGAAATTTGAAGATTGTCCTGTTGAAGCCTATCTCTTACTTGTAGATTTGTATGATTTCCAAGATTTAGAAAAGAAAGTTGACACACTAAATAGAGCTTTTCAAAACTATCCAGACAATGCAATTGTTCGGTTTCAGTTGTCCTCTACTCTAATCCATCATCAAGGAGAAAATGAAAGAGCTATTACCATATTAACACCTTTAGTTGGTACAGAAAATTTCGATCAAAAAGCACGATGGTATATCTTTGAAGCGTTGGTTAATCAGAAAGAATATTCTGATGCTGATAAGTATTTAGATAGTATTGAAATAAATAATAAGGACGGTTATATATCAATAAAATCTGATCTACTATTTAGACAAGGAAATTTTGGTGATTGGTTAGCTTTGTCTGCCGAAAACATAGATCAAAATAATTTTGAACCTATTATCAAATACTATTTCAAAAAGGCTTATGTGAACATTTACAATAATAATTTACAGCAAGCAATTAACGATTTTGTGTCTGGAGCAGAGCTATTGATTGGAATTGTAGATTACATATATTCTTGGATAGATATTTCAATTAATGGTGAACATTATTTATATAAAGAATTTGATGTAATTGCAGATGTGTGTGAAAATTTAGTCTTACTGAAGGATGAAAACGAATTACTAACACAACAAAGTATAGGCTTACTAATTTATACCATTCAAAGATATTTTTATGAAGATCGTCAAAATGAATTACTGGCATTTTTCCCAGATTTATCAGAATCACCACTTTTATTTTCAGCAAAATTATTGGGATATCCACCTAATTTATGTTACGAATTAACTCAAGAAATCATAGATAAAGATATTATACAAGCAATACATTATTACTTAAAATATGCAATTTGGAAATGTGAGAGTGATGAATATCTTTTAAATAATTTTTCAAATAAAATTTATATCAACCAGTCTGAAATTAGGAATGGTATTTTAGAGTATATTGATTCTATAAATGAGATTGCTTTATCAGAATTGAGGAAATGTCAAAATCCAGAGATAATCATTAAAGTTTTTGTACCTTTTTATAATGCAGTTTGGCGTAACCTTCTTTTCAAAAAAGGATTATTTGATATTGTTGCTGAGATTAGCAAAAAGATAGTTGATGCTTCTAATAAAACTCAAGGACTTTTTGATTATGCTTACAGCCTCAATTCTTTAGGTAATCGAGATGAAGCAGAAGCTATATATCTAATTTTAATTGATCAACAGCCCGATAATAGTGCAGCTATCAATAATTTAGGTGTAATATATGAGAAAAAAGGGTTGTTGGATGAAGCTTTTTCACTCTTCTCTAAAGCTTTACAACTTGACCCATCTGACAAAATACACTCTTCAAATTACAGCAGATTAAAATCTCTAATTGATCGTAAAAATGAATCGTTGATCCATGCTAAATCAACTATAGAAAAAATTAAGAATAAAGCAGCTAGTGTCGGGTTATCTGAAGAAAAATTAATCGAATTTAATAAATATTACTGGGAAATCGATCTAACTATCAAGTCAATTCAAGAAAAATGCCATCTCACAAGTTATAGTTATAACCGTATTTATAGCTTTGTTATTCCTCATTTTCTTGACGAAAAATGTCCTAACTGCTTCATTGATTTGACTTATAAGAGTCGTTCAGCAAAATCTTCAGAAGATAAAACTTGTATTGGCTGTGGACATCAAAGCAGGGGATGGTGTAGTTGTGAATATTGTAAAAAAATTCAGGTAGAAAGAAAACAAAAAGCAGAAAGAGTTCAGCGTCAGAAAGCTATAGAAGAATTTAACAATCTCAAAGAGCAGTATTGTAAACAAGAGTATGTAGAGTGGGCTATTGCTAAACTCTCAAGAAGAGAGAAAATGTTTTTGAAATCTTATATTGAAGTTATCCAGAATAGTGAAAACCCAACTTGGCAGCAGGTTTGTGAAGGAGCAGGAGTTGTTTCTCACAAGATATATTTAAAGAAACTGGAAAATCTCAAGCTTATATTACGTGATCAAGATGATCGACTTTTTCTGAATTCTGCTGTTGAACTGAGTATGATTGAGCTTGTAAGTGTTCGCAAAATTTCATCTTCAATTCGTTTTGATATTTTTCAAAGAGATAATCATACCTGCCAGTATTGTGGACGTACTCCTCCAGAAGTAAAATTGGTTGTAGATCATCTTATCCCAGTAGCTCAAGGTGGTACTGATGTTTTTGAAAATTTAGCGACAAGTTGTGAAGAGTGTAATTCTGGTAAATCTGCTAAGTTAATTAAAGATTTTACAGGAGGATTCAATAAAGAAGAATGGTCTAAACATATCAGAGCTAAACGTTTGCAGATACTTAAAGAAAGGAGAGAAAAGCTAGATGAAATTATGCAGCATTGGGCTTCATCTTTAAAAAAAAGAAGTTTATCGCAAAAAGATAATACAGCTATTGAGCATTTTATAGAGAGATACGAGCCTGACTGGATTAAAGCAGCAATTGATATTGCAGTACGTAAAGAAATTCAAGATTATGTTAAATACACAGCAGGCATTCTCAAGAATTGGGCTAGGGAAAGTCCACCAGAATATTTATCAAACCCTGATGTCGGATTAGCTAAGAAACCAGCAACTGCTAAACAAATTACCTATATTGCTTCTTTGCTAGAAAGAGATGGGATTAGTTTAAGTGACGTGAGTGATAAGACTGACTTTGATGAACTTACAATGTTAGATGCAAGAAACTTGATATCTGTTCTTCTGGAAGAGATGGAAGAGTAAATCATTGGACTTACTCCTACTTTTAACCAAAAAACTTTTCAAACACCCTCTAAGTAGTAATCAACTATGACTAATGCAACTGTCACCCTACAAATACCCGAAATTATCTATCAACGGTTAGTTAATACCGCTCATGCTACTCAACGTCCTTTAGAAGAAGTCATGCTTCATGCTTTACAAGTCGGTAGTCCACCAGCATGGGATGATGTAGCAGAGGAATTTCAAGCGGAAATTGCGGCTTTAGATAAATTAGATGATAATACTCTCTGGCAAATTTTTCATGGTCAAAAAACAGCAGCAGATATGGAAGAATATAATAACTTACTAGAGAAAAATTCTAGTAGTACATTGACAGAAACAGAAAGATTAAATTTAATATCTCTCCGACACGAAGCTGATCTTTTTATGTTACGTAAAGCCCAAGCCGGAGTTTTACTTCGTTGGCGGGGATATAATTTACCAAATCCTTAAATTTTTGTGTCTACATATATTTCTGAAAGTTTAAGAAAACAAAGATTCAATGTTACGATATCCATTAACTACTCGGATAATTTCTACATCATCTTTTATCAACCGATAGAAAATAATATAAGGATTTACAGATATCCCTCGCAATTCAGGTAAAAGTTCAGCATAACTACGACCCATGTTAGGAAATTGTGCTAAAAATTGACATTTATTTTCTATTGAATTTAAAAATTCAGTTGCAGAATCTAAGTTAAAATTTGATAAATAATCACAAATTTCATTGATATCTTCAATTGCCTGATCTGTTAAACTGTAATTACTCATTGCAAAGATTCCCCTTTTTGGGCAAGTTTTTCTCGCAATTTAGCAAAAGCAACTTCTCCACTAGTCAATTGTCCCCTATTAGCTTGTTCAATACCAACAGCTACTTTTTTACGGGTTTCCTCTAACCATTGTTCATAATGTTTATCTCTTTCGTCTAATAACTGCAAAGCTGCTACAATGACCTGATATGCGTTTTCATATTTACCACTTTGCAATTTGGCTTGAATTAACTGTTCCTGTTCGGCTTCAAGGCTAATATTCATAGTCATAAATACCAAAATTGATGAATTTAACAAGAGGATTAAGCATCTAAAATTTTGATCTGCTCTTAATTGTTATTATAACCAAACCAAGTAATTAAAAAAACAACTATGACACAACAACCCATACAAGTAATTGGCGGCGGACTTGCAGGAACAGAAGCAGCATGGCAAATAGCCCAAGCCGGCGTGCCTGTGATTCTCCACGAGATGCGCCCTAAACGCTTCAGCCCTGCCCATCATACCGAAAATTTGGCTGAATTGGTCTGTAGTAACTCCTTCGGGGCTATGGCGAGCGATCGCGCCGCCGGTCTATTACATGAAGAATTACGCCAACTTGGTTCTATTGTCATCTCCAAAGCAGATGAACACGCAGTTCCCGCTGGTGGAGCTTTGGCGGTAGACAGAGGACAATTTGGGGAAGATTTAACCCAAACCTTAGCAAACCATCCTTTAATTGATTTTCGTCGGGGAGAAGTTACCGCAATTCCCGAAGGGATTGTCGTATTAGCCAGTGGTCCTTTAACCAGTCCAGATTTATCCGCAGATTTACAGCGGTTTACGGGGATGGAATATCTCAACTTTTTTGATGCTGCAAGTCCGATAATTCTGGGAGATTCTATCAATAAAGATATTGCATTTATGGCTTCTCGCTATGACAAAGGTGAAGCTGCTTATCTGAATTGTCCCATGAATAAAGAGCAGTATTTACATTTTTGGGAAGAATTACGTCAAGCTGAACAAACAGAATTAAAAGACTTTGAAAAAGAAACCGCGAAATTTTTTGAAGCTTGTTTACCAATTGAAGAAATGGCACGAAGAGGGGAAGATACCATGCGCTATGGTCCCCTTAAACCAGTAGGTTTATCTGATCCTCGCAATGGAGAACGGAATTATGCAGTCATTCAATTACGACAAGAAGATAAAGCCGGTCAACTTTGGAATATGGTCGGATTTCAAACTAATTTACGCTGGGGTGAACAAAAAAGAGTTTTTCAAATGATACCTGGATTGGAAAAAGCCGAATTTGTCAGATTAGGAGTAATGCACCGCAATACTTTTTTAAATGCACCGCAGTTGATGTCTGCAAGTTTGCAATTTAAAGAACGTCCAACTTTACTAGCTGCGGGACAATTAATAGGAACAGAAGGTTATACTGCTGCATCTGCGGGAGGTTGGTTAGCGGGAACAAATGCAGCTAGATTAGCTTTAGGAAAAGAACCTCTAATTTTACCTATTACAACCATGATGGGGGCATTATTTGAGTTTATCAGATCCGCTGCACCAAAACATTTTCAACCGATGGCTCCTAATTTTGGAATTGTGCCAGATTTGGGTGTGAAAATTAAGAGTAAACCGGAAAAATACGGACGTTACCGCGATCGCTCTTTGGCAGATTTAGGAACTTGGAAAATGGAAAATTTAGCCGTTTAAATTAATAGGAGGAAGTGTTTTAATCTTTCTCCTTCAACATCACTAAACCATGTATTCCCACTGCTGTAATCACACCTCCCAATAATCCCCAAGTAGCATCAGCAAAAACATTAATTCGATGGGCTAAAGCTCGATGATATGCAAATTGCAAAGTTCTTTCATTAGGCTTTTCCTCTTTTACCAATTTTTCTAAATAATTTTCAGCTTTTATTAGTGCGTCATAATCAGTACCAAAATAATAAAGGGATATCAATACTACCAATAAACCAGGTATGACTAAAGTAAGTAATAAAATTCCTGGGCGTGTCTTCATAAAAACATTTAATATCTTTAGTTTATTATAAGTAGGTGAACGGAAAAAAACCGTAGACGCGGAGCGGCTTCTCGAAGAGTAATATGTAAGGAAAAGTAAAGTTGCCCAAAACCTCTTCCCTGTTCCCAGTTAAGAGTTCCCTGCCCTCACAGACAACTTATTCAGCAAGCCCTAAGTATCATCAAGGGGGTTTAAGGGGTATGGAGCTTATCCTGTCTTATTCCTAGCTTCATCGTCGCCCCGTTAGACGCAAACATGGATATTAAAACGATGGTGGATTTTGTAGATTTACTTAAAACATTCAATACCAATTATTGGCACAGAATCAAGGAAATCTTGCCAAAATTCTTGCCCAAATTCTTTTATTCCATCAGGTGAGACTATTGGTGATTGCCAGCGAACCTCTTTAAAACCGACACTCTGAAATGCCCATTCATGAGTGGGAATGCTGAGGTAATAGTTATCAAAGGTAAATTTATGATTATTCATAAATGTATATTTTATGGGCGTACCTTCGATTAGTGGTGAATCTATACTTTTAATAAATCCATATTTTTCAGTTTTCAGATATGATACAGGTGCTTGAGAGGGATTGCTATTAATAGTAACAAAACGACCACCAGGTTTAAGATTGGCAAATATACTTTTACACATTTTGAGTAATTCTTCTGAACTTCGGGCATAATTTAGGAGATAGGAAGCAACTACCAAATCAAAGCTGCCTATTTCACCGAGTTCAAGTACATCACCAAGAATATATTCAATATTTTGAAATTTTCTAGTTTCTTCTTCTCTTGCCAATTCAATCATTTTTTGGGAAATGTCTACCCCTACAACCTTTGCTGCACCTTGATATTTAAACTTTCTGGTATAAAATCCTTCTCCACAAGCCAGATCCAGAATTGATTTTTCCGCCAAATTGCCAAGCATATTAAAATATGTATATGCTTCTATATGTAAACGCATCGGCAATTCTTTAGATTCTTTATACTCTTTGGCTATGGAGTCATAGTTACTAGTCATTTTTATATCCTGCTATTTAAAGAACTTGGGTCTTGAATTCAAAGTTAATCTATCAAATTCTCAAATGAGTTTTTTGACCCATAAAACTTGTTGATTTACTAAATCTCTACAATTTGGCTTTCTTTTCCGTTAAATTCAAGGTTAGAATGACAAAATTAAATTGTGCTTGAAACTAGAAAAAATTGCTAAAACAACTAACTAACAACGTGTTTCCCGGTTCAGTTATCAAATTAGATAACGGCTTGACATTCATTCACCAAGAAATATCCACTACACCCGTAGTCGTAGCTGACGTTTGGGTGCGTGCGGGAGCTAACCTAGAACCAGAACCTTGGTTTGGAATGGCACATTTTCTAGAACACATGATTTTCAAAGGTACACCAAACTTGCTGCCTGGAGAATTTGATTATCATATTGAAAAAATTGGTGGTGTGAGTAATGCCGCTACTAGCCACGATTATGCCCATTATTCGATTACAACCGCTGCTAATTACCTAGAGCATACTCTACCACATTTGGGAGAATTACTCCTGAATGCAGCCATTCCTGACGATGAATTTATCAGAGAACGGGATGTGGTGCTAGAAGAAATCCGTTCTTACAACGATGATCCTGATTGGGTAGGTTTTCAATCTCTTGTTAAAAATGTTTACCAACAGCACCCTTACGGACGTTCTGTATTGGGAACTGAGCCAGAATTAATGCAGCATTCCCCCGAAGCTATGCGCTGTTTTTATCGCAGTTATTACCAACCAGAAAATATGACTGTGGTTGTGGTGGGGGGAATTGGTGAAAAAGCTGCGAGGGACTTGGTAAACCGGACATTTGTAGATTTTCCGCAACGTGATCATTGTCCCCAATTTACCAAAGTTACAGCACCGGTAATTTCAGGAATTCGTCGTCATGAGTTAATTTTACCTAGACTGGAACAAGCGCGGTTAATTATGGGTTGGAAAGTGCCAGGAGTAGAAGAATTTCGGGCTGTTCATGGTTTAGAATTATTATCAGCACTGTTAGGAGAAGGGAGAATTTCTCGATTAGTATCTGATTTGCGGGAAGAAAAGCAACTTGTTCAAGACTTATACTGTGATTTCTCTTTACAACAAGAATCAAGTTTATTTACAATTACGGCTTGGTTAGAATCAGAATATCTGGAACGCGTTGAAGAGTTGATTTGTGATCATTTACAAGAATTGCAAAATCAAGAAATTAGCAAGCCAGAAATAAATCGTATTCAGAGGTTTTTATGTAATGATTATGCCTTTTCTACAGAAACACCAGATCAGCTAACTAATTTTTATGGTTATTATCATACCATTGCTAACGCTGAATTAGCTGTTACCTATCCCCAAGAAATCCAGTCTTTCAATCCTCAAGAACTGCAAAAATTAGCTCAACAATATCTTTCCCCAGCTAATTATGCTGTGACAATTCTCAAACCTTGTTAATTATTAAGTAAAAAATGCAAACTATTAATAGTCGCTCTCTGATTCATCGCACCGTATTAAGTAATGGCATTGTTTTATTAGTATCAGAAAATCAAGCTGCTGATATTATTGCGGGACGGATTTTTATTCGCGCTGGTAGTTGTCATGAACAGCGAGAAAAAGCTGGTTTAGCGCATTTGTTATCAGCAGTAATGACAAAGGGATGTGATGGTTTATCGAGTTTAGAAATTGCCGAAAAAGTTGAATCTGTGGGAGCTGGTTTAGGCACAGATGCAGCTACAGATTATTTTTTGCTATCGTTGAAAACAGTAACTGCTGATTTTATTGATATTTTAACATTGGCTGGACAATTATTGCGATCGCCTACCTTTCCCGAAAACCAAATAGAATTAGAAAAGCGATTAGCAATCCAAGATATTCGTTCTCAAAAAGAGCAACCTTTTGGACTGGCTTTTGAACAACTGCGTCAGGTAATGTACCCAAATCATCCCTACTCCATGTCAGTTTTAGGTGATGAAACAACCATGAGCAGCATTACCCGTGATGACTTAGTAGAATATCATCAAACTCATTTCCGTCCTGATAATATTGTCATTAGCATTGCTGGACGCATTACACCAGCACAAGCAGAGAAATTAGTAAATAAGATCTTTGGTGATTGGCAAATACCAAATTCCAGCAAACCTACTCTTAATTTACCACCAATTACTGGATCACCTAAATCTTGCCTGAAACCCTTAAATACACAACAATCAATTATCATGTTGGGTTATTTAGGACCATCAGTAACCAACCCAGAATATGCGTCTCTCAAGTTACTTGCTACCTATTTAGGGAATGGTCTTTCTAGTCGTTTATTTGTAGAATTGCGAGAAAAGCAAGGTTTAGCTTATGACGTATCTGCTATTTATTCGACTCGACTTTTTCCCGCTTCCTTTGTAGTTTATATTGGGACTGCACCAGAAAATACCAAAGTTGCTTTTAATGGACTCCGCCAAGAAGTAGAATTGTTATGTACCACCGAACTGTCAGCAGAAGCATTACAAACTGCTAAAAACAAAATTATCGGTCAATATGCGTTGGGTAAACAAACTAATGGACATATTGCACAGATATATGGTTGGTATGAAATTTTGGGTTTAGGAATTGAATTTGATCAAAAGTTTCCCGAATTAATTAATAATGTCACTGCAACGGAGGCAATGACAACCGCTTGTAAATATTTACAAGCACCCTACTTATCTCTCGTTGGACCAGAAGAAGCCATTCAGACGGCTACTTTCTAAAACCTTAAATTGCGTAGGTTGGGTTGACGTAAGGAAACCCAACAAAATCAAGTCTTGGAAATATTCGATTATGTTTTATCTTCACACCAAAAAGATTAAAGGCAAACAAAGCGATCGCCACAGGGTAAGATCAGCATCGGAAAGTTATACAAAAATTCTATGAAATTTAGTTTGATAGCAAGTATTCCCAACTACATGAGCGCAAATTCTTGGTATTGCTTACTCTTGTTAACCACCACACCCGCGTTAATTAGTTCCTCTGCTTTTATATCAACAGCAGCACCGATTAAAATTGCCCAAGTCAACACAGAAGTTAAAATTAATCGTCCTCCTCTAAACTTAGGTAGTCAGGGTGAACGAGTTACAGAACTTCAAGCCGCTTTGACGATTTTGGGTTTTTATTCAGGTGCTGTGGATGGTACATATCAACAAAGTACCATTATTGCCGTTGCCCAATTTCAGCAAGCTGCTGGCCTAAATCCCACTGGTAATGTAGATAATATCACTTGGCAAAAACTGTTTCCCAGCCCATCAAATATTATTACTTCCGCACCTAATGCTGCCAGTAGTTTTACGACTGTTCCTACCCAACCGACCAGATTCACAAAACCACTGACTACTAAACGCACCACCAATCAGCCTAATTCTAGTATTCAACCCACTCCTCTCAATCAACAAATGCCCGGTATTCAATATACTCCCGAAGGATGGCCAATTTTACATTTAGGTACAAGTGGACCGGAAGTAATTAAATTGCAAAAACAACTAAAAATCCTGGGTTTTTTAAATGGTAAAATAGATGGAGATTTCGGAAGATCCACAGAAGCCGCAGTCAAAGCTGCTCAAACTCGTTATGGTTTAAAACCTGATGGTGTTGTCGGTGGTGGTACATGGAAAGTGTTCTTGAACCGCACTTCCCAGTCACGTTAATTTTGTTCTCGTCATCAAACTATGAAGCACTTTCTTTTAACTTGGATCGGGACTGCGGTAGCATTATTAATTACGGCTAAAATTGTTCCTGGAATCATTCTCACTAGTTTTGTTGCTGCCTTAATTGCCGCTGTTGTGATTGGTTTAGTAAATGCCATTGTGCGACCAATTTTGCAGATTTTAGCATTTCCCATCACCTTAATTACTTTGGGTTTATTCACCCTAGTGATTAATGCCTTAACGCTATGGTTTGCCAGTGCGATAACTCCCGGTTATGGTTTTGAAATTCGGGGTTTTATTCCTGCTTTTTTAGGTTCAATTGTTTTATCAATTGTTTCTGGTATTATTAATCAGATTGTTAATGCAGTTGATTAAAATATCAGGTTTTCACTTTTAGCAACGGCTACTGTGATTGTTGCTGGTGCTTCTGGTAATCGGAAAATCTGTTTAGGAACTAATAACATTATTTCCGTAGATGTGATTTCTGAAGCTGCAAGAATCGCGGAAGCCTCTGCTACGCTAGATGTTCCCACTAACTTAGTAATAGTATTATTAGGATTGGGAACAAATACATTATTTAAAAGTTCGGCACTAAAGGTTTTTAAAGGTAGTTTTTCTAAGTTACAAAATTCCAATAAACCAATTTCTGAGGCTTTTTTATCAATAGTTGCAATTCCAGCTATTTCATGATATATAAGTTGATTTTCCTGAAAAACTTTTTTGATTACTAAATTAATTAATTGTTGGGAAATTCCTTTTTGACAACCAATTCCTACCCATAATTTTTTTATAACCATATTATCCACTTTCTTTGACAACACTAATAAATGGGGTGTAAAAATAGCGAGCAAGATGCCCGCACTACAAGATTGATAATATTTCTCCAGAAAAATGGCAAAGGTATTGCTATTTAACTCGAACATTTTGCTTGATATCGTCCCAAAGCCATTAAAGGAAAATACTGCTGATAAAGGTGATACTTCAAATAAAAATGGCAAGGGAAGCCCGTTCCGGTAAAGTATTCTTCATCCCAAGTACCATCTAATTTTTGTGTTTCTAACAGGTAATTAATCCCCTTTTCAATACTATCAATAGCTAATTTATCCGTAGCTTCACCTGCTGCTATTAACCCAATTAAAGCCCATGCTGTTTGGGATGCTGTACTGTCACCTTTTCCTTTTAAACTAGGATCATTGTAACTAAAACAAGTTTCTCCCCAACCACCATCAGAATTTTGTACTTTCACTAACCAAGCTGCACCTTGATTTATATCTCTAGCATATTTCAAAGGATTAATTAAAGCCAAAGCTGATAAAACGCCGCTAGTTCCATAAATGTAATTTACACCCCAACGTCCAAACCAACAACCTTCTATTTCTTGTTCCTTCAAAAGATAATCTAAAGACTTTTCTAAATTATTTGCTGGAATTGATAAATTACAAGCCCCCAACATTTCCAATACTCTAGCAGTGACATCAGCCGTATTTGGATCAATCATCGCTTTCAAATCACCATAGGGGACAGAATTGAGCCATTCTTGATCATTATCAAGATCAAAAGCCGCCCAACCACCTGGTTTACATTGCATCGTCGCAATCCAATTTAAAGCCCTATCAATAGCTTGTTTTTTTAGTTCCTCATTTGGCAATTTTGCTTGATGTAAAGCCATGACAACCACAGCCGAATCATCCACATCTGGGTAAAAACGATTTTCAAATTCAAACGCCCAAGCACCGGGTTTTCCCTGCTGGTTTTTGACATTCCAATCACCATAATCGAGGATTTGTTTCTCTATTAACCATTCTCCAGCTTTAACAATAGCCGGATCATTTGGGGCAAAACCTGAATCTATTAAAGCCCGAATCGCCCAAGCTGTATCCCATACAGGAGAAACACAAGGTTGGACACAGTAACTATTTTCTGTTTCAATGGCGAAATTATCAACTGCTTTTAAACCCCGTTCGATAACCGGATCATTAGCATCATAATCTAAACACTTTAAAGCTAACAGAGAATTTAACATTGCGGGAATAATTCCCCCCCAATCACCTGTAACTTCTTGACGTTCTAGAATCCATTTTTCTGCGGCTTTAATTCCTTCATGTCTAAAAGGAACAAAATTAATACTCTCTGCTAATTTAAAGCCATCATCAAGGATATTGAAAATATCTGACCAATCACCATTTTTTGGTAATTGCCAAACCACATTCTCTATACCTTCAGCATATAATTCATCTAAATTAATTGGCTGATCAATGTTAAAAATTGGTTTTCGATCAAAGACAATTAATAATGGCACAGTGCTAGAACGCGCCCAACTCGAAAGTTCATAAATATTGAAGAAAAAATTATCGGGTAGTAACATTACCCAAGGTGGCAAAGAAGGCAGTCCGCGCCAATTATAACAGCCAATTAAAGCTAGATGTAACTTTGTAAAAATCCGAGTTTTGCTAATACCACCTTTAGCTAAAATTAGAGATTTCGCTTTCAGCAATGCGGTATCTGTAGCGGGTATACCTAACAATCTTAAAGCCATATAGGCTTCTACAGTTGTGTTTAAATCTCCACCATCACCATAAAACAATTCCCAACCTCCATGTTCTCGTTGTTGAGAACGGAGATAATTTTCAACTTTATGTAAAGGTCTGGTTTTCTCAGTTCCCCAAATCTTATGTAATAAAACAGCTTCCGAAGTGATGGTAACATTAGACTCTAACTCAGCCCACCAATAACCATCGGGATTTTGAATAGAAAGTAGATGTTTTTGACTTGCGGCTATCGCATCAACAACTTGCTTGACTTTTATTCTATCTTGTGTTTGCATCAAATACCTACCTCAGCACCAAACAATATTTAAATAACATAACCGAATTACGAGAAAATTCTTCCGCAAAATCAGCAAACATTGTATTCTATCCAAGTCAGTAAAAGAATTAAATTTGTCTGTTAAATTTTAAATTGGAGTACAGCAACAGTTATGGCAACAATTATATTCAGTTTGACCCTTCTATCCTTAGTCATTTGGTTATTTTTAATCTTATTTTGGGGGCAGTTTTGGCGAGTTAATCACCAATTAGAAGCAAATCAAGATAAAGATATTGATAACAACACCTTACCGACCGTGTGCGTAATAATTCCTGCCCGTAATGAAGCCGATGTCATTCCTGTTAGCTTGCGATCGCTCCTCCTTCAAGACTATCCTGGTAAATTCACCATCTTTTTAGTAGACGATCAAAGTAGCGATGGTACAGCCCACATTGCCGAAGGAGTAGCCTACGCCCTCGACAAAACCCAGCAATTGCAAATTGTTACCAGCACCTCATTACCCCCAGGTTGGACAGGCAAATTGTGGGCAATGGAACAAGGTTTACAAACAGCCAGTACCTTGACACCAGACTATTTTTTACTTACCGACGCAGATATAGAACATGATCCCAGCAACCTCCGCCGCCTAGTTGCCAAAGCCGAGGCACAGAAATTAGATCTCGTATCCATCATGGTACGCTTACGCTGTCAAAGTTTTTGGGAACAACTATTGATACCCGCTTTCGTCTTTTTCTTCCAAAAACTTTATCCATTTTCCTGGGTAAATAATCCCAAAAAAGCTAATGCTGCCGCTGCTGGAGGTTGTATTCTCATTCACTCAGAAGCCCTAAATAGAATTGGTGGGTTGCAAATAATTCGTCAAGCCTTAATTGATGATTGTTCCCTAGCCAAAGCCGTTAAATCAACTCACGGAAAAATCTGGCTAGGATTAAGCACCCTAACCTATAGCTTACGTCCTTACGACTCCCTGAAAACAATTTGGGATATGGTCGCCAGAAGTGCTTACACACAACTAAATTATTCCCCTTTCCTGCTAATAGGCAGCCTGTTGGGAATGACTTTAGTTTATTTATTACCACCGATAGCAATTATTTTCGGTCTGGTATTGGGGAATTGGATAATTACCCTGATTTCTTTCATCGGATATCTACTGATGACTTTTGCTTATTTCCCAATTATTCGTTTTTATAAATGTTCTCCAGTTTTTGCTTTTAGCTTACCCATCATTGCTTTTTTATATACTTCTATGACAATAGATTCAGCATTACAACATTGGCAAGGACGTGGAGGTGCATGGAAAGGTAGAGTATATACCCGTTGACAAGATAAGAGAAGCAAGAGAAGCAGAGAAAGAATTTTCCCTCTCTCTTCATCCTCTTTTTTTGGCTACAGTATTGTCAGGTTTGAGAATATTTATGAATTAGATCCCCGATTTCTTAGAGAAGTCGGGGATCTTGTTAGGGGTAAATAATAATTGTGTGACTGCTGTTAAAGTTTTGAGTCCTTTTAATGAACCTGTAATTAATCGAGTCGCTGCTAGGGGTTGACGGATGAATTCCCAAGCTAAGGGTAAAGGTTGTAATGAACCGTCTGCACCAATGGCTGATGTGATATTGGGGATGTCATGATGAGCATCATCGCTAACTACTCGCAGAATGGCTATTTGTACCTGTGGAGAAACTGGTTGCTGGAAAAATTCTAGAAAAGCGTATCCTTCCATATCTACAACGTCAGCACCGGATTGTTCATATAACTGGCGTTTTTGTGTGGCTTTATATAAGAGGCGATCGCTCGTTAACCCTTTGACTAAAGATACACGATCACCAAGTTGATTATGTATATCTGCGGTGAAGGAATTATTGCCCTCTTGCAGATTTCCTTGATAAAGACAATTTTGATATAAAACAATATCTCCAATTTGATATTTTTGGCTCAAGCTACCACATAAACCCATCATCAGTATCCGATTCTCTTGACCATGGGTGAATTGTTGTAAATATTTCCGCACTGGTTCGATTCCCATTGGTATCGCTAATACCTTGGCTTGGGAACTGGGGACGCGACTTAATCCGCGACAGACGGCTTGATATTCTGCTCCCTGGGGGACTAAGATCGTAACCATTGTTATCCTAGAAGTTCTATACTAACCTGTCAGTTGTCAGTGATCAAAAGACTGATGACTAATGACTAAGGACTTAAATAATTTTATCAGATGGTAAAGACTAATAACTCAGAATCTGCCCGCGAAAGCTTCAATATTTCCAAATTAGCGATTAAGTTTTCTTGGTTGACGGTGTGTTTTTGGATAGGTATAGCGGTAGCTGGTGTCCTGGCCTTGAGTTCCCTCAAATATGCTTTATTTCCAGATATCACCTTTCCGGTAGTGGTGGTAAATGTCCAAGCACCTTTAACATCAGCCCTAGATACGGAAGAAAAACTCACTAAACCACTGGAGGAAAGTCTCAAATCACTGGTGGGACTTGAGGATATTCGTTCATCAACTTATCCTGGTCAAACTGCTGTAGTTTCCTCTTTTGTGGTGGGTACAAATTTAGAAACTGCGACTAATAAAATTTCTCAGATCGTTAATCAATTAAATCTACCTAAGAATGCCACTAAAAAAATCATCCCTTTGAATCTGAACGAATCAGCGGCTGTTAGCTATGCCATTGAAAGTTCTTCTGGGAAGATTGATAATTTACGGCAACTGGTAAAAGAGAAGATTGTTCCCAGCATAGCCAAATTACCAGGAGTTCTGAAAGTCTCTCTGTTGGGAGATGGTAACAATGCACCAACAGCAACTAATGGATTACCCCCAGCCGGCACTTTAGTCAGGTTCAATGGTAAACAGGCTTTAGCCTTTCAGGTCATTAAAAAAGGTGATGCTAATACCTTAGAAGTAGTTAATCGGGTAGAAAAAGAAGTACAAAAGCTAAGGTCTGGCTTAAAAGATGTTACTCTCACTTTAGCTGCTACCCAAGCTGAATATATCCGCAACGCCACCCATTCCACCATAGATGCCCTGATCGAAGCGATAATTTTATCAATTGTCGTCATCTTTCCCTTTTTATGGAATTGGCAAGCTACCCTAATTTCTGCCTTAGCTATTCCCATATCTTTGCTAGGGACATTTATCGTCATGGCGATATATGGCTTTAACTTAGAAACTATCACCCTGTTAGCCTTAGCTTTAGTCATTGGCTCGATAGTAGATGATGCCATAGTTGATGTAGAAAACATCATGCGGCATATTGAAGAAGGGAAAACCCCCCGCGAAGCCGCTTTAATAGCCACTAATGAAATTGGTTTAACTGTCACCGCAGCTACTTTGACAGCGGTAGCAGTATTTTTGCCTATTGGTTTAATGGGTGGAGTCATTGGTCAGTTTTTCAAACCCTTTGGAATTACCGTTTCTGCTGCCATGCTGACATCTATGTTAGTAGCCCGAACCTTATCACCAGTCTTAGCTATTTATTGGCTTAAAGCTAAACCATCCAGTTCTCCTCAGAAGCAAAGTAAAATTTGGCTAGAATTTGATCAAGCTTATCGTAACTTGTTAGCCTGGTCTTTGCAGCACCGCTTGATAGTTGTTGGGTTAGCTATAAGTAGTTTAATTGCTGGTCTTGCCCTGATTCCCCTAATTCCCAAAGGATTTATTCCCAAACTTGACCGAGGAGAATTTAATATTGTCTATACTGCTCCTCTACCTAGTGTTCCTGGGGATCTAGCACAAGGGGTGCAAGGAGGACTAGGACAACCAGGAGGACAAGCAGGACAACTGGGACAAATGGGACAAAAAGATAAATTAGGAAATTCCTCTTTGGCTGCTGCGGCTTTGGCTGATTCATCATCTTCTATTCCTATTCCTATTCCTTTAAACGATTCTTTGGATATTGCTAAGAAACTGGAAGAAGTAGTGAGAAGGTTCCCCGCAGTGGCAACGGTATTTACTACTGTGGGTTCTCGTGAAGGTGAACCAAACAAGGGGACGCTGTACGTTAAGCTCAAAGCAGAGCGAGAAGTGAAAACGGCAGAAGTACAAGACCAACTCCGTGCCGCTTTGCCAAAATTGGCGGGTGTAACTACAAGTATAGAGGATATTCAGTTTGTTGATACGGGTGGACAAAAACCTTTACAAATAGCTTTACAGGGTGATGATCTCAAAGCTTTGACGACAGCAGCTAAAGCGGTAAAAGCTCGAATTGAGAAAATATCTGGTTTTGCTGATGTGACTATTACAGGTGCGTCTCATCAACAAGATGGGATTTTGCAAATTGAAAGGTTGAATAATCAGCGAGTAGTTTATATCGGCGCTAACCTGGGTCAAAATTTAACTTTAGGTGATGCAACTGATCAAGTCGTAGCTGAAGCTAAAGCTGTGATGCCGGCTGGTGTGTCTTTGAATTTAGGGGGAGATTCTGCCCGTCAAAATCAGGTTTTTGGGAGTTTTGGCACAACTTTGGGATTATCGGCACTTTGTATTATTGTGGTGCTAATTTGGTTGTTTAAAAGTTGGGTAGATCCCATAGTTATTGGTCTTTCTTTACCTTTAGCAGTGGTTGGGGCGTTGCTGGCACTGCTATTTACAAAAAGTGATTTTGGGATGATATCTCTGATTGGTTTTGTGTTTCTGCTGGGGATTACTAACAAAAATGCGATTTTAATCGTAGATTACATTAATCAGTTACGGGATTCTGGACTAGAACGGACTGAGGCAATTCTTAAAGCTGGACCTGTCCGTCTACGTCCCATTATGATGACAACTGCGGCAACAATTTTGGGGATGGTTCCTATTGCTTTGGGTTTAGGTGCGGGTTCGGAATTGCGATCGCCTATGGCTGTATCTATAGCTGGTGGTTTGGTAAGTTCTACTATTCTCAGCTTGTTTGTTGTCCCGGTATTCTACGCCATTTTAGATGATTGGTTTCCCAGGAAGAAGGTGAAAGGAAACGGATAAATCTTTCAGATCCCCGATTTTTTAGCTAAGTCGGGGATCTTAGTATTTTATAAAGCTTAACTTTTCCTGAAAATGTCGTCAATTTTTTTTCCTCCACTTATTCAACAAATTAATAGTGAAATCTGTGCTAATGCAGATGTTAAGTTATTCGGATTACGCCTGGATCTCATGCACTCCCAAATCAACGGTAATAAATGGTTTAAGCTGAAGTATAACCTGGTAGAAGCTAAAGAGAGGAAATTAACGACAATTCTCACCTTTGGTGGTGCTTATTCTAATCATATTTATGCTACCGCTGCCGCAGGAAATCTGTTTGGTTTTCGCACTATTGGCTTAATTCGTGGAGAAGAAAATATTCCTTTAAATCCTACTCTAGAATTTGCAGTAGCACAGGGAATGCAATTAATATATATTGATCGGCAGACCTATAAAAAACGCCATACAGAAGAATTACAAAATCAGTTAAAACAGCGATTTGGGGAAGTATTTATTATTCCTGAAGGGGGTTGTAATTTAAATGGTATGCGGGGCTGTACAGAAATATTACAAACAGTTAAAGGATTTAATACTATCTGTTTAGCTTGCGGGACAGGAACAACATTAGCAGGAATGACACTATCATTAAATCAAGAACAAAGGGTGATTGGTTTTCCTGTTTTGAAAGGTGGTGATTTTCTCAAGGAAGATATCAATAACTTATTAACAAATTATCTAGCTTCTGATTTACCAACACCTGTTAATTTTCCTGCACCTTGGGAACTTGTATCTGATTATCATTTTGGTGGTTACGCTAAGGTAACTAATAAATTAAAGCTCTTTTGTCAAGATTTCCAACAACAACATGATATACCTTTAGATTATATATATACAGGCAAAATGTTTTATGGAGTGATGGATTTAATTGCAAAAGGGTTTTTTAAATCGGAATCTTTGCTATTAATCCATACTGGGGGTTTACAGGGGAATTAAGCGTGTAAATTAGCCTGTTCTTGTAACCAAGGATCTACAGGTTGTCCGTCTTTGCGTTTTAATTCTATTTCTATGACCATGACTTCTTTTGAACCGGGAGGTGCAGGTTTTTTGTGAAAGATAATCTCAAAATCTAAAGGGTTTTGATTATGTTCTTTTAACCAATCTTGAACTTTTGTCAAGGCAAAAAATGATTGTCCTTGGGCAAACATTTGGGTAATTTGCATTTGTAATGTGTAGGGATTAATGCGACTCATTTTTATTGACTCCTTTGGTATTTATTTGGAATTATTATCTCACGCAGAGGCGCAAAGAGGAAGATTGAGTTTTTCATTCTTCGGTGTTGAAATCTACTTTATCATAAATATCTGCTAACAAGATTTGGCAGGGAATAGAAGATAGGTTTAAGCTACTATCTTCATCTGTAAATTCAGAAAATATCCATTTATTACTATCGGTTTTAAAATACTGCTCAATGTGCATTGAGTATTGATCAATTAAAATATATTCTTGTAAGCTGGGAATTGTCCGATACGCTGCAAATTTTTCATCTCTATCATAACTTTTGGTAGATTTTGATAATACTTCTGCAATCATCGCAGGATTTACTAAGGTGTCTTTTCTTCCTTGTTCATATTCTAAGGGAGTTTTCACAACCATAATATCAGGGTAGGTATGAATTTTTCTGGTGGGAATCCAAAGACGTTGATCTGTTACAAAGACTTGATAAGGTTGACGTTTGAGCGCAAAATTTAACATTGCGTAAAAATTGCCTGCAAGTTGGTTGTGATTGGGTGTTCCACCTGTCATAGGTATAATTAATCCGTTGATATATTCGTGCCGTATTTCTGAGTTTACCTCTAATTCTAGGTATTCTTGGGGTGAATAGTAGCGTGTTTCTTGTGCGAGGGTCATAATTTTAATTTATAGGTTTTATGGGTTGGATGTCGCTTCTACAAATTTTTCGACTAGGTTATAATTATAGCTTTTGTAGGTTGGGTTAAGCGACAGTGCAACCCAACAAATGCTTATAAATGTTGGGTTTCGTTCCGATTGCTCCGCAACGCTAACGCGAACAACCCAACCTACATAATTCTGATAGTGATATTTTTGTCTTTAAATTTTGAGATTACAAATCATACAAATCCTTAAACCATTTAACAAATGCTTGTGCTTTGGGATGTTCTGGATCTAGAATTTTGAATTTAACAGCATCATGTAATTGTGTTCCTGGAGGATTTTGCCATGCTAACCAAGAATGAATACGAGCTTTATCAATATGTTCATCTATAAATTTTGCTCCTCTATTTTTAGCTTCTATGACTACTTCCTGAGTATATTGCCAAAGAGGTTCGCTTTCATCTTTAATCATGTAAGCTAAAAATGTTTCTAACATTCCTCTATTTTGATTATCTGGCATCATCCAAATACCAAACTTTTTATTATCTATTGTATCAATAATTAATCCTGTTTCTGGTATTTTTACAGGAAGATCATTATCGTTAATATTTTCTAGTTTTAAGCAGATATTTCTGATGCTTTGCCAACGTTCAACAACATTAAAATCTGCATCTATAATTAGACCTAAATGTGTCAGTCCTGTCGCTTTAAACTCTGTAGATATTAGTTCAGAAGTAATATTTTCATAACCATCACACTCTTTAATTGATACAATTGGTTCGCCTTGATTATCTTCCCAAAGTATTCCATTTTTCTCAATTAATTGTGGAAAAACCCTTAACTCACTTTTTCCTTCTACTAGAAGTCTTTTAGCTACTAATAATTTTTTAGATTTATTAATTTTTCCCATTTTTAACGTACCTCAATTCCTCTTTCGGCAGCAATAATAATTTCAGCTTCATTAAATTTAATACTTGTTTCTTTATCTTTCTCAATTCTGTGAATCCTAATACCATCATCTGTTACATTCTCTGTTTCTGCAATGTCAGCTAAACTTTTCCAACAATCACTATTATGTGTAGTTGCAAAAACTTGGACATTTAATCTTTTCGCTGTATCCCAAATCATTTTCCACATACCGGACATTGTAGTAAAATGAAGTCCAGTATCTATTTCATCTACAAATAAATATCCATCTTTAGCTGATACTATAGCTAGTGCAAGTCCTAATATTCGCCAAATTCCATCTCCCATACTACCAATTGGTACACGCTGTTTTCTATCCGCAAGACGAACAAAAAAACCAGTATGTGAATCAGGAGAATGTAATCCTATGTTTTGATGCGCTTTTTGTACATTTGCTGTAGCAATACGTTCAATTTTTGGATCAATAATTCTAAGTGCTTCTGTTGCTAGTTCTTCTTCAGGAGTCAATACCACTTTCTCAAATAATTCTGTCATTTTTGCAGTATTTAATGAAGATGAATTGATAAATATAGTTTTAGAAAATTTCTTTTTCTCATCTCTGCTAGAACGTCTAATATCTCTTAAATATAAACAATCATTATCTGATAAATATAAATTTGAAATTTCCTCTAACTCATCTTCTCTGCGCCACATAACTCGGAAATTAAAGTTCATATCTCCTGATAAAATTCTTCTTTTGAATTCTTCACCTAATTGAAATACTTCACTGACTTCATCTAAAACATCTCTACCAACATATTGTAATTTGAGTTTTTCTATATTCACATAAAATCCTTCTTTAAAATTATCCTTAATTCCTGAGATAGAAAATTGACTATCTATATCAAATTCATGATCATAAAATAAATGACAAATATCAAGTTCACGTTCTTCTTTTGGATCATCACTCCAAAAATACTCACCTCGGTTAATCATTATTTCACCAAGTGGTTCAAGATTAGTACCTGAACATAAAAGCTGAATAGCTTCTAATATTGATGTTTTTCCACTGTTATTTTCACCTACTAGCAGATTAATTCTACCTAGTTGCTGAAGTTCAAAAGATTTGAAACCTCGAAAGTTCTCTATTTTTACACTTTTCAACATGATTTTTAAGATGAAGACAACAGAGAAATAATGAAAGTAGGTTTATTGTAACACTCAGATCCCCGACTTCTCAAAGAAATCGGGGATCTAAATCCTATTCCAACCCTGCTAATAAATCATTTTTCGCTGTTTCTAAAGCTTCTGGTAACTTACTTGCGTCACGTCCCCCAGCTTGCGCGAGGTTGGGTTTTCCACCACCTCCACCTCCACAGATTTTAGCTATAGTTCCCACAAATTTTCCAGCTTGTACACCTTTTTTATTCACTTCAGAACTAAATGCTGCAACGATACTAACCTTCCCTGCTTCGGGAATTGAACCTAAAACCACTGCACCATTACCAATTTTTTGCAGCAATCTTTCCGCAGCGTCTTTTAATGATTCTGCGTCAATATCTTCCAGTTGAGAAACAATAATTTTATGTTCTCCGATGATTTCCGCAGTTTGTAATAAGCTGTCAGATTTAACTATTGCTATTTGTGATTTTAGACTTTGAATTTCTTTTTCGTTGTTGCGGAGTTCGGTTTGTAAAGTTGTGATTCTGTCGGGTATTTCTTCTGGTTTGACTTTAAAGCGATCGCACAAGTCTTTCGTCACTATATCACGAACATTCAAATAATCCAATACCGCCGCCCCAGATACCGCTTCTATTCTTCTCACCCCAGACGCAACTCCCGCTTCAGCAATGATTTTGAAAACGCCAATTTCCGCCGTATTATTAACATGAGTTCCTCCGCACAATTCCATGGAAACACCAGGGAAATCAATCACGCGCACTTGATTACCGTATTTTTCCCCAAACATTGCGACTGCACCTTTAGCTTTTGCTTCGGCTATGGGCATCTCCTCTATTGTAGCAGAATGAGCTTCAGAAATCCAACTATTTACTAATTCTTCAATTTGGATAACTTCCTCAGCAGTTAAAGCGCGAGGACAGTTAAAATCAAAGCGCAATCTATCAAAAGAAACCAAAGAACCAGCTTGAGAAATTCCTTCATCAACAACTTTTTTTAATGCAGCTTGTAATAAATGAGTTGCTGTATGATTAGCTTGAGCGCGACGACGACAACCCCGATCTATTTGTGCGGTAATTTCATCACCAATTCTAATTGTTCCTCTTTCAATATGTCCGAAATGAATAAAGAAATCAGATTCTTTTTTCACATCTTCAATTCTGACTAAAACACCATCACCAGAAATATATCCTTTATCGCCAATTTGTCCCCCTGATTCCGCGTAAAAAGGAGTTTTATCTAAAACAATTTGTACTTCTGTTCCTGCTTCTGCTGCTTCTTCGGAAACACCAGCAACTAATAAAACTTCAATTTTTGCAGTTGTTGTTAATTGGGTATAACCAATGAATTGTGTAGAGTGAATATGTTCTGCAAGTTTATCCAAAGAACCTTGTACAGTTAAATCAATGGTTTCATGTGCAGCTTTTGCGCGTTCTACCTGTTTTTGCATTTCTGCATTGAAACCATCAACATCAACAGTAATGTTATTTTCCTCAGCAACTTCTTGAGTTAATTCTAATGGGAAACCGTAGGTATCATAGAGAGTAAACGCACTTTCACCACTAATGGAAGTTAATCCTTTTTGTTTTACCTCTTGGATAATTTCTGCTAACAGCTTTTCACCTCTATCAAGAGTTTTCAAGAAGTTAACTTCTTCTCTTTGTAATTCGGCTTTAATAGCAGTTGCTCTTTGTCGCACATTGGGGTAAACTGATTCAGAAAGAGAAATTGCGGTTTCTGCAACTTGGTTAATAAATTCCCCGGAAATTCCGATTAATCTCCCATGTCTAACGACGCGACGAATTAAACGCCGTAAAACATAACCTCTTCCCACATTAGAAGCGCGAATTTCATCAGCAATCATGTGAACCACAGAACGGACATGATCACCAATTACTTTTAAAGAAACTTTCGTATTTTCATCACTTTCGTAATAATCAATTTTGGCAATTTTTGCCGCAGTTTCAATAATCGGGAAAATCAAATCTGTTTCATAATTATTCGGCTTCTTTTGCAGGATTTGCGCCATTCTTTCCAAACCCATTCCCGTGTCAATATTCTGATTTTGCAACGGGGTTAAATTACCAGCAGCATCCCGATTATATTGCATAAATACCAAGTTATAAAACTCGATAAAACGCCCATCATCTTCTAAATTAATATGATCATCACCTAATTCCGGGTGAAAATCATAATAAATTTCCGAACAAGGACCACAAGGACCAGTAATACCCGATACCCAGAAATTATCATCTGCACCCATGCGCTTGATGCGTTTTTCCGTTACACCAATAGTATCGCGCCAAATGACAAAAGCCTCGTCGTCCTCCTCAAACACACTGACAACGAGATTTTCAGGGGAAATCCCAAACACTTGAGTAGATAATTCCCAACCCCAAGCGATCGCCTGTGGTTTAAAATAATCACCAAAGCTGAAATTCCCCAACATCTCAAAAAATGTATGATGGCGTTTAGTGCGTCCCACATTTTCGATATCATTGGTACGGATACATTTTTGCGAAGTCGTAGCGCGTTTAAATTCTGGTGTCCGCTGTCCCAAGAATATTGGTTTAAATGGTAACATACCTGCGATAGTTAGCAGCACCGTGGGATCTTCGGGAACAAGAGAAGCACTGGGAAGCGGTTGGTGTCCCCGTTGGGTGTAGAAATCGAGGAATAAAGCGCGAATATCGTTACCGCTAAGAAACTGGGGAGTTGAAGACATGAGTGTTTAAGAAATCAAATTTAATTAATTTAGGAAAATCTGCACAAAGCATCATTACTATTTATAACTTATGCCAGGAAATATGAAATATAGTTAGCTTTCAGGATCTTTCGTCAGAGTTTCCCATTGCTGATTGGTATCAAATTAACGTTAATTCATATACTTTAATAATATTTCCGTTGAAAAATGCCGAAAAAAATCAGAGAATTAAAAAGTTTACTCAAAAAAGCCGGGTTTATTTACCGTTCAGCAAAAGGAAGTCATACCCGTTGGTATCATCCTTTATTACCAGAAGATCCTATTACCATATCTGGCAAAGATGGAGATGATGCTAAAATATATATAGAAAAAGAAGTTAACGAAAAATTAGCTAAATTAAAATCAATTCAAGAGAAGGAGTTAGCAGAATGAATTTACCTTATACTATCATTATTCAATGGAGTAGTGAAGATAAATGTTATTTAGTTCATTTACCTGAATTTCCCACACAAAAATATCATACTCATGGTGATACTTATGAAGAAGCTGTGAAAAATGCTCAGGAAGTCATAGAAATGTTAATTACTGAATATCAAGAATATGGAAAGCCTTTACCCTTAGCTAAATCTTTAGAACAATTGATTAATGTGGTTTAATTGATTTATAATCAGGTGATTAATGGTGTACTATATTATCTCAAATTAATTAATCGCCATATATTGTCTTGTACTTTATAATAATTTGCACCTGTATCAGCATTTAAGACAGCAGGACTATATATTTTTTTAAGCAAATTACCAGCATCTGACCAAATACGTTGATCTGAATATTGATTGTCTTGCTGTTGTCCTGCTATTTGAAAAAATGTCCCTATTCCTTCCTTCCATTCCTCTTGTATATCCAAATCATCTACTTTATCTAATACTGATTGAATCAGAGATTTAAACTCTTTAAGTTGCTTCCTTGTGCGAGGAGCTTTCGCATAATTTTCTCCCCAAGTAGATATAAAATCTAAAGTCTGTTCAGAAATAAGAGAATTTTCTTCAAGAATACTTACCTTTAGAGGATGTTTGAAAAGTGGTATTCCGTAATTTTCATCACATTGCTACCCCCCTTTCCCCTTGTAAAGGGGGGAAACAATAAAAATCCAGTTCCCTCCCCTTTACAAGGGGAGGGTTAGGG
>Ga0208857_1000064_pt1 | contig 27829 bp, 26 predicted proteins | sample LakMenEpi05Nov12_FD_150674 | JGI IMG/M metagenome (GOLD analysis project Ga0208857, IMG submission 150674) | Freshwater microbial communities from Lake Mendota, WI - 05NOV2012 deep hole epilimnion (SPAdes) | ecosystem: Environmental > Aquatic > Freshwater > Lake > Epilimnion/Euphotic zone ... | reverse complement strand
GTAGAGAACCTGCAACTGGTTCGCGGATACCGTCAATGTCCACGGGAGGAGCAGCGATAAATGCAATTACAAAGCAAGTAATTGCAGCGAGGAGGGTAGGGATCATTAATACTCCGAACCAACCGATATATAAACGGTTGTCAGTGCTGGTGATCCATTCGCAGAAGCGATTCCATACGTTAGCACTTTCGCGCTGTTGTAAGGTAGTTGTCATGTGTTTATAATTGCGTTTGAGTTATGTATGTTTTGGTAGGTGTTTCTACCTCATGAATTTATATTAAGCTTTATGTTTCGATTTGTAAAGCTATTTAAAGTAGGTATTAGTTATGAAAGTCATTAGTTTTTCTGATATCATGGGATTTACAGCAGCTATTGTGATAATTAGGCGGGCAGGATGCCCACCCCACAGGAGTTCTGGACTATTTCAGATGTAAAATTCAACCAGGAGGCCAGGACATAGAACGACGGCCGAGGATGTGTATATGTAAGTGATGAACTGTTTGACCGCCATCATTACCAGTATTCATAACGACGCGATAACCCTTTTCTAGTCCTGCTTGTTCTGCAACTTGCTTCACCACTAATAAAAGATGTCCCAAAAGAGTTTGATCTTCAGGTTCTGCGGTAGCTAGGCTAACTATGGGTTTTTTGGGAATTACAAGGATGTGAACTGGTGCTTGGGGGTTAACATCTGTAAAGGCTAGTGCTAAATCGTCTTCATAAACAATATTTGCGGGGATTTCTTTACGAATGATTTTACTGAAAATCGTTTCTGTGTTCTGACTCATACAGTTTTACTTACTCATCTGCTCAAGATTTTAAGCGATCGCTGGAACAGGCGATAAAAAGTTAAGCTATTGTGTAGTCAGTGCATTTATAGTTTTATGGCCAAACCTGCGGATGTTAGTACCAAACGCTTAATTAGTCTTGCACCCAATAATTGGGTAAAATGGGTAACGCAAATCCCGGATGTGGTGGCTGGGGAAATTCTCAATTCTGAATTTCAATGGATTAGTCGAGAAAGTGATGTCCTTATCCGGGTTGAAAGTAAAGAATATGGGAAATTTTTAGTTCTCAATGAATTACAATTGCGGTATAAACCAGAAATGCCGCGAAGAATGCGAGCTTATGCAGGATTAGCTGAGGAAAAATATAAATTACCCACATATCCTGTACTAATTAACATTCTCAAAACAGGTGATGCTGAAATCCCCACGCGATTTGAATCTAATCTTGCCGGTTTAGAAGTGCGTCAAGATTACCGTGTAATTAACCTGTGGGAAGTAGATGTTAAAATTGCCTTAGAACAACCTTTACCGTCTCTACTGCCTTTTGTGCCGATTCTCAAAGGTGGTGAAGATGAATCTATAATTCGGGAAGCATTGCGTTTATTGCAAGCTGATGAACAATTAAATCAATTAGAAACGGTTCTTGCTTTTTTTGCTACGTTTGTATTAGATAGTTCCTTAGTTCAAGAAATTATGAGGTGGGATATGACAGTTTTACGCGAATCACCTTGGTATGAAGAAATATTGCAAAGAGGAAAAAGAGAGGAACGACTTTCAAACATTGAATTATCTTTAGAAGTGAAATTTGGCAATGAAGGATTAAAATTCGTGCAGAAAATATCAGAAATATCTGATCTTGAGACACTAAAAACAATTCAACGCTCGATTCTCACCGTTGAAAGTTTAGACGAACTAAAACACATACTCCAAAATTTGTCATAACAAGTTCAAATCTCAACTATCACGAGTATAAAAGGTAAAAATGGAGATAATTTGTCATGTTTTGCTATTCGCTTAACCAACTAAAAAGTTGACCAATTGTTAGCTTAAAGGACTCTGCAAAATGGGGAACAGGTAGGCGATCGCTTGCAACTTCAAAAACTTCAATGGTACGATTGCTAAAATAAACAAATACTAATTCTTCGTCTGGGTCAATCAACCAACCCATTTGAGTCCCATGAGTGAGACAATGAAGGATATTGCGAACAACTTTAGTTTGACTTTGATCAGGAGAAAGAATTTCAATTGTCCAGTCTGGTGCGAGTGCAAAGGTATTAGATACTTTACCATTTTCGTCACGGGGAATACGTTCCCAAGTAAAAACTGCGATATCAGGAACAATAGATTTACTCCCAAAGGTACAGCGCAGTTCCGAATAAGCACGAGCGATATGCTGGGGTTTGAGAGCTATATTGATATCAGCACCGAGATCAAGTTGCACCGTGCTGTGTTTTCCTTGAGGCATAGGTTTTTGGATAATTTTACCGTCTATAAATTCGCTGGCTGGTTTGGTTTCTGGCTGTTTGAGAAATTCATCTAAGGTTAAGAGTTTAGTAGGAGTTTGAACCATTATCGTTTGAGTTAAGTAAATTGTAATTATTCTAAATCAATTATCGGGTTAATAATTTTGTTAATGCTTGAACCATAAGTCACCTGCATCTTTAGCTGCTATTATTATATTAACAATCCTCTTGGGTGATTTCACTCATTGTTAATGCACCCACAAATCTGCTTTGATATGATCAAGGTTTATTGATATATAAAAAATGCTGGCTAGAGTTTGGAGTGCATCTATCATCGGGATTGACGCTGTAAAAGTGGGTGTGGAAGTTGATGTTTCTGGTGGTTTACCGGGAATTGTAATTTTAGGCTTACCAGATTCCGCAATTCAAGAATCTAAAGAACGGGTAAAAGCAACTTTAAAAAATGCGGGTTTTGCGTTTCCTATGCGGAAAATTGTCATTAACCTAACTCCCGCAGATTTACGAAAGGAAGGACCCGCGTTTGATTTACCGATTAGTGTGGGAATTTTAGCAGCTTCTGAACAAGTTAACGCCGATTTATTGGGAGATTTTTTATTTTTAGGTGAAGTTTCTCTAGATGGTAGTTTGCGTCCGGTTGCTGGTGTTTTACCGATTGCTGCAACTGCAAAAAAGATGGGAATTACAGGTTTAGTTGTTCCTGTTGATAATGCCCAAGAAGCTGCTGTTGTTGAAGGTTTAATGGTTTATGGTTGTAAAGATATTGCTGATGTAGTGGACTTATTAAATAACCCTAAAAAATATCAACCTGTCCAGTTAAATAAAGCAGTAGAAACTACCCAAGAAACATCTTTAAATTTAGCAGATTTGCAAGATATTAAAGGACAAGCGCACGCCCGCAGGGCTTTAGAAATTGCGGCTGCGGGAGGACACAATTTGATTTTCGTTGGACCACCAGGAAGCGGAAAAACGATGTTAGCAAGGCGGTTATCGGGAATTTTACCACCTTTAAGTTTTCCTGAATCTTTGGAAGTAACACGCATTCATTCTGTGGCTGGATTGTTGAAAAATCGAGGTTCATTAGTTAGAGAAAGACCTTTTAGAAGTCCCCACCATTCCGCATCTGGTCCATCTTTAGTTGGTGGTGGCACTTTTCCCCGTCCTGGCGAAATTTCATTATCTCATAGAGGTGTACTTTTTCTAGATGAATTAACAGAATTTAAAAGAGATGTTTTAGAGTTTCTGCGTCAACCTTTGGAAGATGGTTTTGTGACAATTTCTAGAACTAAACAATCTGTCACTTTTCCGGCACAATTTACATTAGTAGCCAGTACAAATCCCTGTCCTTGCGGTTATTATGGTGATACAATTCAAGGATGTACTTGTTCACCTCGACAACGGGAACAATATTGGGCAAAATTGTCTGGACCATTAATGGATAGAATTGATTTGCAAGTAGCAGTAAATCGTTTGAAACCCGAAGAAATTACTCAACAACCAACGGGAGAATCATCAAAATCTGTAGCGGAACGAGTCGAAAAAGCCAGAGAAAAAGCTGTAATTCGATTTCAAAAAGAAGAAAATTTACAATGTAATGCCCAAATGCAAAGTCGTCATTTACAAAAATGGTGTCAATTAGATGATGCTAGTCGGAGTTTATTAGAAGCTGCAATTAGGAAATTAGGCTTATCTGCAAGAGCGAGCGATCGCATTCTTAAAGTAGCACGAACTATAGCAGATTTAGCAGCAGATGAAAACCTTAAACCCCAGCACGTAGCCGAAGCAATTCAATATCGGACAATTGATAGAATGCAATAACTACCCTGTCCAGTGCGATAGAACAAATCAAGCAAAAATAGTCGGTTTAAAAACCAAATTTTGGATTTTGGATCAGTATCAATAACCCAAAATCCAAAGTTTATTAAGCTAGGGCTGGTACAGGAATTTCCAAGTGAGGATATAATGGGAAGCGATCGCACAATGCCGCCACTCGCATCAAACAATCTTTAGTGACTGTATCCGCATCTGGAGAAAGTAAACGATCAGCAATAATATTGCCAATTTCCGTAAATTCTGCCACACCTAAACCCCTAGTAGTCATAGCGGGAGAACCCAATCTTAAACCACTGGTAACAAAAGGTGATTCAGTATCAAAAGGAACTGTATTCTTATTGGCAGTAATATTAACACTGCTGACTAGTTGATCTCCCTTCTTCCCAGTCATACCAACAGAACGTAAATCTACTAACATTAAGTGATTATCCGTGCCATTAGACACTAATTTGAATCCTCTGTTTTGCAATTGAGTAGCCAAAGCGCGAGCATTTTCAATTACTTGGCCAGAATAGGTTGTAAACTCAGGTTTAAGAGCTTCACCAAAAGCCACAGCTTTACCAGCAATCACGTGTTCTAGTGGTCCACCTTGAGTACCGGGGAAAACTGATTTATCGAGCTTTTTACCCAATTCTGCATCACGAGTCAAAATTAAGCCGCCGCGAGGTCCACGTAAGGTTTTATGAGTTGTAGTTGTGACAACATCACAATAAGGCAGGGGGTTGGGATGATGACCAGTCGCCACTAAACCAGCAATGTGAGCAATATCTGCGAGTAAGTACGCGCCAACTTCATCAGCAATACTGCGGAACTTTTGAAAGTCAATAATCCGAGGATAGGCTGAATACCCACAAATTAAGAGTTTAGGCCGTTCTTTGATAGCTAAATCACGAATTTGGTCATAGTCTAATTGTTCAGTTTCTTTACTTACGCCATAATGACGGACTTGGAACCATTTACCAGAAACGTTCACTGGTGAACCGTGGGTAAGGTGTCCTCCATGGGATAAGTCCATACCCATAATTGTGTCCCCTGGTTGCAGCAGGGTTAGGAAGACGGCAAAATTAGCCTGTGCGCCGGAATGGGGTTGAACATTGGCATGAGCCGCACCAAATAGCTGTTTAGCCCGGTCAATGGCTATTTGTTCAATTTCGTCAACAAACTCACAACCGCCATAATAGCGTTTACCTGGTAATCCTTCAGCGTATTTGTTGGTTAATACTGAACCTTGGGCAGCTAATACGGCAGCAGAGGTAAAGTTTTCACTCGCAATTAATTCCAAGTGGTCTCGTTGACGCTGTAATTCTTGGTTAATTAGTTCATTAATAGCAGGATCACAGTTTTTTAACAGGTCTGAATTAGTTTTTGTCACGTTTATTATCCTTATGGCAGTTGACGAAAATCGAGATTGCGGTTAAACCTATTACCAAAGTTAGAAATCAGGCAACTTGTTTATTATAGGATTTAGCTTAACCGACAGAAAGCCCCACGTCTGACCCGATAGGGCAGCGGGGGATGAATGGCGCGTGAATTGACGACGGTTTTCCGACCAACGCGACAGCAAGGAAGGAAAACATGGAGACAATTCACAAAATTTGTGTTATGAATTGAACATCTCGGCAAGGCGAGAGAATAGCGATAACCAAGCTAGATACATGATCATTTTTTTTTGATTAACCTTGATTTTGCCTTAGGAACGAGGGGTCAGCCTATCGCCTTAACATAAGTCTTGTTGTTCTCGAAGAGCAAAAAGCTGTTAACTGGGTAGGAAGCCTATACTTACCCGCAAGGGAAGTGTAGGTAGTTCACACTGAAAAGCTTTGAGAACTGGGAACGTCATTATTTAAGAATTACTGACTTTCATCAACGTGGTAGCCTGAATTTATGTATTATTTTGTACTCAAACTTACAAAAATCTAAGATATATAAGATACAATAAACCTAGATTATCTAGTTAGGAACGTGGATTTATTAACTTACAATTCTTTGTAGGTTGGGTAAAGCGACAGTGTAACCCAACATTAGATTACTTCCTGACTCTATTTGGAACAAGGAGGAGTTGAGATGTTAGTCATTTTAATGGACAATCAAATCCTTAGCTCTGAAAAGGTCTGTCAGTCTTGTTTACTGGCAAATGGTAGTGGACAACCTCGCTGGGGTGGAGGTAAACTGCGTTGTGGTCAAGCAATTAGTAAGTTTACGGAACAACAGCCAGATCAATACGAGTGTGTCATGGGCTTTCGTGTCGCCAATGTAGAATAATGGTTGTTGAGCGAAGTCGAAATATTGGATTTGCCAGCAAGGTCAAGCATCTGCGTTATCCTAAGCTCAATAGCTGTTAAAATTTAGCCACAGGAGAACACAAAATGTCTTGGCGCGGGTCTACAACTTTCCCTGATCGAATTTTCGCTTGTTTACCTTATCTACTGCCTTTAATTGACAGTTTACGCTTTGGTAGTTTTTTGTTTAGACAGTTTCCGGTACTTGAGGTTCTGCTTATACCACTGCAACCAGTGCTAATAGTTTACGGGAGTCTAGGGCAAATTGGTCAACTGATTGTGTTTTTTGCCCTGTTCATGTTGGTAGTGAGAAACGAAAAAATCAATCATTTCATTCGTTTCAATACAATGCAAGCAATTCTTTTAGATATTGTTATATTTTTGTGTTCCGTATTACTGCGAATTTTAACTTCGATTCCTGGTAGTGGGTTTGCAATGGAAACTCTGGCCAATACCATCTTTTTAGGTATACTGGCCGCAGTCGTATATTCTGTATTCCAGTCTTTGATGGGTAAGTATGCAGAAATTCCCACAATTTCCGATGCAGTACATATGCAAGTACGCTAACAGTTAACGGACGGTAACTGTGTTTTCTAGGCGACCAATTCCTTCGATTTCTACACGGATGCGATCGCCTATTTGCAAAGCCCCTACCCCCATCGGTGTACCAGTTAATACTATATCCCCAGGTAATAAAGTCATCACTTGACTAATATAAGACACCAAAAAATCTGGGGAAAATACCATTTGATCAATACAAGTAGATTGGACTGGATGGGGATTATCATTCAGAAACGTCTGTAATCTCGCTCCTGGGTTTAATTCTCGGACAATCCAAGGGCCCAAAGGACAAAAAGTATCAAAACCCTTGGCTCTTGTCCATTGGGGATCTTTTTTTTGTAAATCCCTGGCTGTAACATCATTGGCAATGGTATAACCCCAAATTTTACTTTGGGCTTGGGCTGGGGTACAATCACTTGTGCGATCGCCAATCACCAAAGCCAATTCTCCTTCATAGTCTACCCGTTGAGACTGATAAGGATACTTAATTTCTCTTTCTGACGCAATCACAGATGTAGGCGGTTTGAAAAAAATTAGCGGTTCAGCGGGTACAGGTGTTCCCATTTCCGCCGCATGATCAGCATAATTCTTGCCTACACCCACAATTTTTGAAGGCGCACAGGGGGCTAGAATCTTGTAAGAGTTGGATGGGAGAATTAAATCCGTAGGTTGACCATCCAACCAAGGTGGAGCATCCAGCACTTCTACATTCTGAGAAAGTTGGAGTAACCCATAGTAAATTTTCCCTTCTTGACTTTGAACTCGCACATATCGCTGCGCCATAACTTTGACAAATATCCTTGAATATACTTTGTTCCAGCAGAATGTGGTTATTGACACTCTCAGGGAGCCAAGCCGCTGAGATTCTTAGGAGATTTTCACTCGTAAAGGCTGTGCCAAACAGCCACTAGACACTCCGCTTAAAGCATTGTGCTTACTTTTTCTGAGAATATTGGCTGCACCATTGCAGTCTGCATTCACCAGAATACCAAATTGAGTACGATACAGACCCCGCTGAATTCGCTTGCCAGAGAACTCGTACTTCTTGGGATTGTCGGCATTAAAAACAGGAATAGTATCATCGTCTAAAAAACTAGCTTTACTAGTATAAGATTCTTCCTGCTCCACGTATTTGATTCCGTATCGCTCACAGAGAGCTTTCAGTTTAAATCTAAAGCTGCTGTGGGGAATCTGCACGAAGTTCTGATTATTGCGAGAACCAATATTAATGGATTGTTTGATCTCAATATTGAAGCCAACTACCAGCTTGCCAATACGATGTTCAATACAGTGGTTTATGACATATCTAGCCGCTTTGTTCAAGTAATCCCGAACTTTGGCATTACGATTAATAGCCAGTTTAGCTTGACGCTCGGTAGTCCCCTTGATTTTCTGCAAATCTTTAATAGATTGCAGTCTAGCGTTTTCTTTATTGAACCATTGGTTAAAAGATTTAAGTGGTTTACCATCCAAAATAAAGGATGCCCCATTGGTATCAATACAAGTCGCTAGATTATCAAGTCCCAAATCAATACTAATAGCACTTTCGGATTTAGTCTCAATCGGTGTTTCCTCAGCTTCAGAGATAAATTCAACCTCAAAAAATCGCCCATTATATTTTGGGAGGATGCGAACTTCTTTCAGAGTTTCTTGGTTTAACCGATCAGGAAATGGTATCCAGATTTCACCAGATTGAGTCTTAAAAGCAGTAGACATAGGAATCCGAAATTTCCCATCTTTGACTTTGACTCTGGGCATGATCAAAGGGAAATATCCCTCCTTGGGCAGATAATGAGGTAGTCTTATTTTCTGGCTGTAAGATCCAGATTTAACTGAGGTAATCAATCCGTAGAAACTGCGAAAAGTTCTATCAACCACCTTCAATGTTTGTTGAGCAATGTCGGTGTTAAGCATCCGATAGTTCTCATTTCCTTTGCAGTGGTGATAGTTGGACTCATATTTCAAATGTTTCCGTTCTTGAAAGTAATACTGCCTAACTGTGTAAAGTCCTACATTGTAGAGATTCTTGCTCAGTCTACAGAGTTCTTTCAGGGCTGTAAATTCATTAGCTTTGAGTCCCCGTATTTGATTCTTTTGAGTCAGATACATTTTAGTTTCGCTGTAACTACAGTCATCCTAGCGAAGAACATAAATGTTGTCAATATGCACCAAAGACCACAGCGGTTAAAACCGCCCGTGTCGCTTCCCTCTCAGGTCTAAAGACACGCTCGTTTCCCGCTTACCGCGAGGTCTTATGATAAATATTGAAAATCTTATGACCTTAATTAACAAACTATTAACCAGTGGACAAATCCTGCTCAAAATTGTGCTACTGTGGAATAACTAAAAAATTGTCAAAATTCCTTGTTGCTTGAGATGTTAATCAATTAAAGTATCGCCCACGGCAATATTTGTATAAATTAATACCTCTTCAGCCATTGTCCATAAGGTGAATTAAAAAATATGACCACAGTTTACGAAACCATGTACATTTTGCGTCCTGACTTGGGAGATGAGCAAGTAGTACAACAAATCGCCAAATACGAAAACTTAATTCGTGAACACGGTGCTGAGAATATTGAAATTCAAAACCGTGGTAAGCGTCGTCTGGCCTATGAAATTCAAAAGCATCGTGATGGCGTTTATGTTCAACTCAACTACACAGGTCCTGGAACTGTAATTGCTATCATGGAACGCGCAATGCGATTGAGTGAAGAAGTGATTCGCTATATGACAGTCAAGCAAGAAGTTCACAAAGAAAAACCAGAAGAAGTTGTAGCAGCTTAATAACCGTGTTTTCCGAGTTTATTAGCTAGATAACTCCACAAAAAAGATGAACTGCTTGCAGCAGGGCTTCGCTATCCAATTTGTGGTATCGTTCTTGTATTATTAGCGGGCAAGATGCCCGCACTACAAGAAATTTTGGATATTTCTTTAATTGGAAGTCTCTTAGCAGTTCAGCAGTATGGCCTGCGTCATACTGCGACATCAGGAAATTAATAAAAATCGCTCAATTATTTCACTCGAATTGCGACCTATGTGATATAATCGGCATAAGTGAAAAATTAACTATATATATTAAGTAAGAGCTTTAAGTGACTGTGAGCCAATCTGATATACCAAACATCCAAGAACTGTCTACCGAAATATCCCAGTTGCGCCAAGACTTGCAACTGCGAGATCAATTAGTTCAACAGTTATCTCAAGAACTATTCCGGCTAGTCAAGGGTAATACTGACTTTACACCGCCAAAATATGAGCCAGAGATAGATTTAAATCAATTGCAGGCTTTAAGAGATCAAATCCAAGCCGTTGAACAGCAGGTGACGTTCTACCAAGAACAAATTACGAATCGTGATACGGAGATTTACCAATTACGACAGTCTGTACAAGAACTAACTGATCGTAGTCGAATGTTAGAGCAGGTAGTACAGGAGTTACCCCAAATTTACCGTCGTAAGTTTGAGGAACGCATGACACCAGTGCGAGACAAGGTCACAATCCTACAACGAGAAAATCGCCAATTGCAAGCCGAATTGCAAAGTGTGAGTTATCGTTTAGCACTCAAGAACCGCTACACAAATCATGGCGGTATTGATTTACCTACTTTTCCTCGTTCGGAAGTTACAACCGATAGTTTACCTGCTGCCCAGAATATCTAAAATTTGTGAATTTACTCAAATCAAAGAGTGTATTCCACAGTACCTATATTTTTAACGTGCTGCGGAATTTTGTTTATTTCGGCAGCCTGTTGACAATGGTAAACAACAGCATCCAACAGGGATTATTCATTATTAAGTAACACATACGCAGCTTTTAAATCTCGCTGGCTCTTGATTAACCACTGTCTAGTTTATGCAAATTTTACGTTATCCATACAGGAGTTTACCCTGACGGATTACTTTATTTACTAGTGAATTTGCTACAATAGCCTTGAGTTCAACTTCTGAGCGGGTCATCACCAGAATATCTTTTGGAATACCAATACCGCGCAAAGCCTTGCTGTTGCAGTTGTCGAATTTGTCCCATGAGCAGTTGTTAGCGCGATTTCAATAGCGAACTCCTTGCCGCAGTTCGCTCGGAGGGGGAAGTCAATTTCCAGCCTATATCAAGTTAAAATCCTTATTCAATTCAGCCAGGTCGATGATCACTTCAGATTCTCCTGGTTACTTAACCAAGTATCTATGTCTGTGGGGTTGATAAAATCAAGCAGGACTTCTCCTAATGCTTCCAGCATGGGAACGGATAAAGTGCGAATTTGGGTTTCTTGATTTGGGGTGATTACTCCAAAACGACGTTTTAACTGACGGATAATCAGTTTCGCTTCCCCTTCCTGTCTACCTTTTTGCTCACCCTCTTGTCTACCTTTTTGCTCACCCTCTTGTCTACCTTTTTGCTCACCCTCTTGTCTACCTTTTTGCTCACCTTCCTGTCTACCTAATTGGAAAACATCTCGATAAAAACGGGTTTGAGTAATATCAGCGGTTTTTAGGTCTAACATTTTTAATATTTCCTCCAAACTCAGGTTAGGGAATTTGTTTACCAGTATAGCTTCAACTAAATCAAGTTTTTGTCTAAATTCTGTTTGACTTTTACTACTTTTTAGTAGGTTTTGAGCAGCTTGAACGGTTTTTGTTTTCGGGAGGATAATTAGTTGCAGTAATGCTAAATTGGGACTTAGGCGATTTTGATGTAGCAGGTCTTGGAGGTAAAGTCTTTGGACTTGGTTATCTAACTGGTATTGGTAAGGGATTTCTGAACCCAGGTCATGACGACGGGATTTGAGAATTAGTAATCCTCGCCAGGGTCTGATGATTTTATACTGTTTTAAATAAAGGTAAATTTCTGCAAAGTAGCGTCCATAAAAGTCTGGATCTGGCTGCATTTGCGCTTCTAGAAAGACTATGGGCAGGTTGGGGTCATTTTCTACGGGGGTTAAAATCCCATCATGGCGAAATTCCTGTTCTTTAATGACTGGTGCTGAGTAATCAAATTGACAATCTGGCGGGATTCCGGGGAGGAGTTCGGCAAGAAGACCTGGTTGATTGAGGAATATGCGGTAAAATAGTTTATCGGTCTTCATGCTTATTTACAGTATTACCCGGTAAGCGTAAAGCTCAGTCACTTTAGTGCTGAGATATAAGCGACACGGGCGAAAATATTTAGCCTAACTCATTGACTGATAACAGTAGATGTGATACAATCTAAATAATTATAGAATTTAAGTATAACTAAACGACGTAAAAACTTAACTTATTTGATTGAGTGCGTAGTCATACCTAATGGTATTGCTGTTTAGGAAAGCTAAATTTGGTGAAAAATGAAATGCAAAAAACGAGTACGGTAGGGCATATCGGAATTAACGCTTTAGGAGAATCGACCTCTGTTTTTGTTGGAGTAATCCAGTAATTGTAAGTTGGCTCATTGATTAAAGAATCTCAGTGTCTAAAGACAGTGAGACTGTCAATTTATGTACCATAATTCCTGTGAGGATAGCGTAAGCGCTGCTGCAAGCAGTTCGCTACTATTGTCCTTGGTAGTCAAGGGATTGTAGTTACACTCTTGCTGTACCTTCATGGGGAGATAGGTCAGAATCTCTGGTGCGGGTCTGAAGATAAACTATCTAAAAACTGACTCGGTGTAACAATCAAGATATCTCGAAAAGGATGCAGTTCTAATAAGTCTTTGTCTCCTGTGATAATATGAGTGGCATTTCCAGAAATGGCTAATTCTAAGAATTTATTATCTTTAGGATCTCGACAAATATCAATTGTTTCATTAATTGTGATTAATTCTGTTTCTCTAGCTAAACTGGCTAAAAAATCTTCACGAATTTTTCTTGCTAGATAGCGGTCAAATTTTGGACGACTGAGGACATCAATTAATTCTGATAAAATTTCCACAGAAATTAAGATTACTCCGTTTTGTTTGGCTTCTCTAAGAGCTTGCATTGTGGTAGATTTAGAGAAGATTAATGCACTGACAATTACATTTGTATCAATTACGATACGGTTAGTTTTCATCGTTGAGAATAGATTCTAAAATTTCTGGGGTCATTCCGTTAGCAATGGCTTGTTGACTCGCTTCTTCCATGATATCTAAGAGTGGTTTTTGACTGACTGCTTTTTGCAGCATTATGTTGAGAAATATTTGGATTTTTTGCTGTTTTTCTGGTTCTGCTTCTCGGTACGCTTTGGCAATTTCTGGGTCAACTTGAATGGTAATGTTTTCCATGATAAGTTACAAGTTAATTAGTCTAGTTTTATTATAGCGATCGCCAGTTATTTCTGTTTTACACTATCCTGAATTATCTTGATCTCCTCTTCTGTTAACCCAGACAAATTATACACTATCTCATGGGAACGCATAACGGAGCTTCGTGGTTTAGAACGCGGTAAGGAAATAGGTAAGGAAATGTGAATTTAATTTGCTTAATTTGCTTAAATTCCAGAAAGCAGCTTTTCATACTCATCAAGCGCCCTCTTAAATGTATATCTAGTTTCATACAATTGACGTGATATTTCACCCATTGACTTAACCCTTTGGTTGTCACGTGCTAATTGACGAATTATCTCAGCAAGCTGTTGAGGATCATCAGGAGGAACATTAACCCCACAACCAGAATTAGTTAATAGCTTGTCTATATATGAATTGGGTACAGATATAGATATAAGTCCTCGTCCTGCTGACAGCATTCCATAGAGTTTAGATGGTGCAACAATTAACTCAGCACCAGGGATGAGACTAACTAAGGAAATATCGCAGGCTGTTAATGATAGAGGAAGTAATTCTCTAGGTTGGTAGGGTAATAGGAGAATGTTTTTTAGCTGAAAATTCTCAATTGCTTGTTTGACTATTTTAGTTTTTGCTCCGTCACCAATAAAGACGAATTTAATCGGCTCATCTTTCAGTATTTTAGCTGCTTCAGTAATGGTTTCAATATCATGTAGTCTCCCCATATTACCTGAATATAAAACTGTGAAGATTTCATCAAGTTCATACTGTTGAGCAAAATTATTTTCTGCTTTGCTGACAATGGGAATATCTTCAATTGCCCAATTTTCAATTACTTTAATCTTGGGTTTTAAATCAGGATATTTTCTCTCTAAAAATTCCTGCATCGAAGTGCTAAGAACAATTATATATTCAGAATATTTATAAGTTAAATAAATTAACTTACTAAAGAATTTATATAAAATACTATTTTGCTTCATGATTCCAGACATTGCCGCTGATTCTGGAAAAATATCCTGTAAGAGAAAATAGTATTTACCACGACAGACAATATTGAATAATATTCCTAGAATACCTGCATAGGGTGGATTAGAAGCAATTAGAAGTGGGGTATTGCTTGATAAATTAAACATTACATAGCCAACAGCACCAAGCAGAAAAAATATCGAACTACTGATTTTGCTGAAAATACTAGTGCTGGATTTTATAGGGGAAAAAGTCCGGTTAATATTGATTTTACTGAATGATTCTGGGGTAGTTTCCTTTGATTGAGTTTCAGTAAATATGTTAACTGTATATCCATGTTGGGAAAGTCCTTTAGCCAGGTCTGTCATTAGTTGAGATGTAGCACCATGATGGGGGTAGAAGTATTGTGTGAAAATAGTAATTACGTACATTTTGTATATCAATTTTTATTTTTACAGTTAAGATTAAAAAATCACTATTAAATGTTTCCATAAGAAACTTATATATTCTTAGTGAAACCTGCTAATTTTCTTGTTAAAGATGCTTCATACTCCTTTAGGATCGTGTTAGCAGTTACATCCCAATAATAGTTATTCGTGACAAAATTACGTGCGAACTCTCCAACAACAGACTTAAGATTAGAGAGTCTAATTACACTATCTGCAAATAGGATAGGATCATCAGTGGAGACAATAAATGGTGATGTATCTTGACCACAGTTATTAATCCCTTCAGATGAATGACAAGATATACAGCAGTTCCCGATCTTATGAAGTACAGATATTAATAATAAAACTCTTGTGGTGCGGGCAAGATGCCCGCACAAGGTGTACCTCACTCAAGCTTAACTTGCTGTAACTGTTGGCAATTTCATTGATAGAGCTTCTAATATTTTTGTTTTAGTACCACCACCAAATCTAATTGGAGCAATTGCAATATCGGCCATTTTGAGATAAGGACGAACATCTGGAACACTGCCAGTAACAATAATATCCTGATTATTTTAATATTACAGCCTGTTTAGAAAATGTATACTACACTGTAAACTTTGCAAATATGCTGTGGATATCATTTTATGAGTATGCCACAAAGACTCGCTGTAATATTAGGATTACGAGTCTAACATATTGCACTAACAACAATTGATATTTTCTAAGAACTTAGTATTCAATCTACCATTTTTTATTCAGCAATAAAAAGATTCCTAATCAATTAGAATTTCTAGTCTATCAATAACAGAGTCATTTGCTTCGGATTGAAACAAATCTATAAACTCCTGTAATTTTGAAATATCTTTATTCCACCATTTCAGAGACAATAACTTCTGTATATTGTTCTCTGAAAATCTATATTTGATTATTTTTGCAGGGCAGCCTACTGCAATAGCAAAAGGCGGAACATTTTTAGTGACTACTGCATTTGCACCAATAATAGCACCATCTCCAATAATAAGACCATCAAGTATAACAGCGTTAACTCCTATCCATACATCACTACCTATAATTGTTTTTTCAAACTCAGTAAATATTTGCGATTGTGCAAATATTTTTTTTAAAGGATTTTTGAGAGAATAGAAAATAGGGGAAGTAGATAGAAAATTTGAAGGATGTTTACCCAAACCAACTTTTACATCACGAGCAATTGAACAATAATTACCTATCTGACAATTATTAATTATACATCCATAAGATACATAGCTGAAGTCACCAATTTGTGAATTACTGACTTTAGCCAAAGGATATATACGACTATAATTACCTAACTTGGAATTCAAAAAAGAAGAAAAAAGTGATATTCTGCTTACGCATTTGATTCTATCTTTGCTTATAAGAGATTTTAAAACTTTTACTAGCATTTAACAACCTTTATTTTATATAATTACGGAGGGATGAAACGTAGTACCGAATTAATAAAACAAGTTTAGGATTCACAATTTTTTTTAGCCATTTGACCCATTTTGGACTTAAAATTCTCATGTATGTTTTGACAGCATTAAATTTTTTTTTATCTATTTCAATATCACTTGGCAATGTAATGGCATTTAAATCTTTTTGAGGATAGAGATGTTTTAAGTGTTGACTTACATACCAAGAACCATGTGTACCAGTTCCATCTAAACCGATATTAGTTACATAACTAATTGGAGGATAAACTACATATCCATTATGTTTAAAAACACTCCAATACCAGCGAACTGCCCAAGAATCTATTTCGCCACACATCTGACGATTAAGCATTTCAAAGAAACTATAACTATCATCTAAGTTAAAACGTAGGCGCATATTTGTATCAGTTTTTAATATCTCCCATCCAGTAGCTTGTGAATCAAATTTTTCCCAAGCCCTTTGCCATGTACCCCAACCCCATGAATATATGAAAGGTAAAAATAAAGCTTCTGTCTTATTTATAAACTCTGGAATTGGAAACATATATCCAGAGACTTGCATCACCGAATCCTCATCTTTGTACTTCTCTAAAGCCGCGTTTAAAAATCTCAAAAAATCTGATGTAACGACTAAATCATCTTCTAATACGATGACCCGTTGATATTTATCACACAAAGTTGTCACACCTGAAATAATTGAACTTGCTAAACCACAATTCATTGTGGATTCTATAATTTCAGCTTTGTTCCCTACTAGAGAATGGACTACCTCACGGGCTTGCATAACTTTTTCTTTATCCTCATCTTTTTTTACGCCATCGCAAAAAACATAGAGAGGACTATCCGCAAATTCAGGACATTGCATTAGACTTTCTAATGTGCGTCGTGTATGCTCTGGACGTTTGTAAATGAAGAGTGCGATCGGTGAATAGTTCATAATTAAATTTTTTTACTCTTTGGATTCTACAATATCATAAATTTAGAGCGGAATGTATCTAATATTTTATTACTCCAATGTTTGGGAACAGATATATGTTTGGATATTGCGTTGTTTTTATGGTGATTGAGTATTGATTGTAGCAAAAACTGGTTCTACCGCTTCCTTTATAATTTTTTTGAAAAAATATTGCGTAAACGTTTATTCTGATTAGGTTTGAGGCTTTAATATGATCAAAAATAGATGATCGCTTATTAATTTAGATCAAACCCGTGTACAGCAATCGTTTTGGATATATCAAAAGGATGTTTGATCATAAGGGGAACGGTAGAACCGTATTTCTTTATTCCCATCAATGTTTAATGCCACTAAACAAAAAATCAAATACCAAAATATATTTTGAGAATATAAACTACCGGAAAACATAACTGACACTGAATATTGAATATAAATCATTCCTAACCATCCCCATTGTAAGTAGTGATTCTTTAAGATTATTATTGATTTAACAATGCCATATACATATAAGACTGTGAAATATAGTCCACCAAAAATACCTGTAGAAAGAAAGGAATCAATGATTAAATTATGAACATATTTTTCACCAGGCACCTCTATACTATGACCAAAAAGAGGGTTTCCCATGATTAGTGATATAGCTTCCTCTATAAGATCAATTCTTCCCGAAGTTGATCTATCTCCTTCAAACAAGGTATAAAATCTCTTCAGTAAAGTTATTTGTGTTTCAGGACTATCTATAGTGATAGTGATGCATGCAATTATTGTGGTTACAAGTAATATATATACGATAATAATTTTTTTATCAAGAAATGATTCATGGCTATATTTTGCAAATATAAGATTAAGTATTAAGCAGATAGACAAAGATACAATAGGTCCTTTTGAACCTCCTAATAGTGCCATAAAACTACCTAAAAATATTGCAAAAAAACAAAGAAAATATATCCAATGCTTATTATTAAAGGTATTTTTATTCGTTGTCAGAATAAAAAAACTAAGAAGTACAAGAGATGTACCATCATTAGAAATGGATATAGGACTTAATCCTTCACGATCAAGTCTTCCTGCAATAAAAGCAATACTTGCATCAACACCAAATGCCGAAAGAATACATGACAAGTATACAAAAAAATAAGAAGACAATAAATATCTCTGAAATTGACAATATTCAACGGTTAGAAAACTAAATGCAGGTATCAAACATATGACAAACCAATATATCTGGTATTCTTCAGGTGGCTTGGTTAATATAGTATTATAAACAGTATATTCTAATAATTTAAATGAATAAACTAATACAAAACAAATTAAAATATATTTTGGTATCCAAGAAAATTTTTTATTTTTTACATTAGATTCTTTGATATTTACTGGATATTGTTTTTTCGAGAGTACAGTAAGTTTGTATACATGAAAAAATGAAATTATAATACTTAATAATAATACTATAATTCTGTAAGGTATAGTAACAGTACGCGTTTCATTATTTCCTGATATAAGAAACGAAATAGATCCATATCCAAATAAAGCAAAGCCAAATAAAAATATTTGCAAAGGTATGATAAATGATTTAAAAGCAAAAATTTTCATGTTGATTTACCATCCCACATAATGGCATTAAGTAAATTTCTAGCTTCATTTTTCCTAGTTTCAAAACAATACTCAATTTCTTTTTTGATTGTGTCCTCGTTATCGATAATATAACTGACAGTATCAGCTACACAGTTCTGTGAATATATGTTTATAAGTAATTTAGTTAATTTTGCATCGTCAAAGATCCCAGTAATTTTACCATGTCCAATTACATCCAAAACCCCAACTGGTAAAGCCCGTGATAACATTGCAAGCATTAATACATGCAATCTATTACTGAAAACCATATAAGCCCCAGAATACAAATTGTAAGCGGACTGCAAATCAATTCTTTCCTCAATTAAAAATACCTTGCAAGCATTTTTGTATTTCTGCATTAACTCTTGACACAAATCCCTGTCTTGATCTACTTGATAAGAAATCACTAAATTATAAGACAAAGTTTGACAAACTAAACCAACTATTTCATCTAAGCTTTTAAAAAGATTATTTTTGTATTCCATAGAATTCTGTAAAGTATTAGTAATAGTAAAGTTTCGGAAGCTAAATATTACATACTTGCCATAAATTTTCGCTGGTGTCACAGTTTTATTTGGAGTTTGTATAAGCCAAGCTAAATCTGGAAAAAGTACAACTTTTTCTATACCTATTTGATGAGCATATTCTTTAGAAAGACTATCTCTAACAGAGTAGAAATACATTAATTTAGACTTAAATATCTCTAAAAAATTCGTGGCTTTTGTGAAGGGACCTATGGAAGCACCAAATCTACATATACGAACACCAAGAATTTTTATTATAGCAAAATAAAACAGCTTGAAAAGACTAATAAATCTTAATTCTCCATAAAAGTGTCCTGGTTTTATTACAAAATAAATTTTGTATTTTTTTTGGAAAAAAGCTTTAAACGCATACCAAATAATTAAATTTTCAAAAGATATACTATGATTACTTGAACGCTCATCGGAATTAATTTCTAAATCTTTGCAAAACCATTCGGGAACTCCCTTATCATCAATTATTAATTTACCATAAGGTCTTAACTGTAATAACATTTCTCTATTAATAATCATATCTCCTAAATTCTGATATTGAGTTTTTGCACTATAGAAAATTACATTTTTCATCATAATATCTCTCTCTTTCATTTGTATTTTATAGCCTTTTACTTTTAAAAAAAGTATGTCATCTGATTTAAGAACGATTCCTGTTTAAGAACGATTCCTGATTGTATCATACACAAATTTAAAGTCATTTAGTTGAAACTTTATTAAGTTACTCACTTTTATGTCAACCATACGAGCATAAAGAAATAAAAATCCAACTGCTGATATAGAATAACTAATAGTTGATGCTAATGCTGCTCCCTTAGCACCATATTGAGGTATCCATATTAAATTAAGTATTATATTCATAATTAAAGCTGGAATTAATACCAACAGTGATATTGAAGGATTTCCTTTACCAGCAATATCCATATATAAAACTTTCACTATTGTAAAAGCTACAACTCCAGGCATTAAAAGCTGAACTATTCTCCCACTTTCAGTAAATTGATTACCATATAACATAGGAATTAAAGTAGGTGCAACTAAAAATAAAATTAATCCACCACAAATAGCACCTATAAATGTTATTCGCATAAGCTTTGCAACTTTATTGGAAAAATCTTTGGGATTTGCAGCATTAGCACTACGAGAAAAAACAACTACTTCAATAGCTGCTGGTAAATGCCAAATTAATTCAGTAATATTTACTCCAGTAGTATATTGACCAATCTCCGCTGCTGAACTTAATCGCTCAAGAAGCACAATATCTATCTTGTAATTAAGATTTAAAATAAGTAATGTAATTGCATACACTACACCCAGACTTAACAAGCTTTTAGCAATTTTAGGAATATACTTAATTTGTAAAACTTCTAATTTAGAAACAATCCATAATGTGTATAACGCAGTTGAAAAAGCTGCTAATAAATGAGCAGTTATTGTACCAACAATATACGTATGAGCTATTAGAACTAATAAAACTAGAAAAAATAATTTAGACAGGAAAGGAAGACATTGAACGCGGTTAAATAATTGTATCTTTTGTTTACCAATTAAAATACCTATCATATAGGTATTTGTTAAACGCAGAGGTATTAACAATAATGCTATTACAACCATTAAATAATTAAAGTTTGAATTATTTAGAATTTTATATATTCCACTACATATAACTATTCCTAAAAAGCTAGAGACCAGTAACAAAAACATTACGACTGAAATTATATCGCTATGTGAGTATTTTCCTTTGCCAATAACATTAACAGTTGCTTTTTGCATACCCATTTCTGCAAAACTAACTACCAGATTAGGAAAGATTAATAAAGAAGTATAAATTCCTTTACCTTCAGCTCCTAACTGACGAGAAATAATTATGGTACTTAAAAATTCAACTAAAATTATAAATATTTTGCTTCCCATCACTGAAGAAACGTCTTGCAAAAAACTGTGAGGTTTATTATTTAAATTTGCGTTTTTTTTAATTTTACTCATAGGTATTAATGATTAAATTAGAATAGTTCAAAGTTTTCTGATGTCGTTTCTTTTTTTGCTCTTTCCGATACATTTACATTGCAATGCTTTTTGCAGGAAGGATTTTTACCTATTTTAGGTCTTTTTTTTGCAACCAGGTGCTTCGCTCCATTTCTCTAATCAACAAACTACTAGTACCTTGCGGTGTAAGTGAATGAACCATTTTTAAGCCTTGTAATCAATCAAATTTTCTTAGCTTTTGGGGATCAGTAACAGCCGCTAAGGGAATTATGTCAATAATTACAAAATTATAATCTCTACCAGCCTCTTCAACCAAGGCAGCCATGGGCTGGAAATCCAACAGTGTCACCGAGTTAGTAAGACTCTTATTTTGTCCAAGGTATTGCTTAGTTAAGCCATTCTCAACCAGCCAAATACATCATCAACAGTTAATTTTAACTCTATTCCTGCCAATACAGGCAGAATATCTGCTTTTTCCATCAGTATTGGTTGGCGATCGCATAAAAATACCAGAATACTTAAATCATCAGGATCAAGAAACCATCCTAACTTACACCCATGCTCCATACAATGCAAGATATTGCCAATCACTTTATTTGATTTCTGTTCAGGAGAAAGAATCTCAATTACCCAATCAGGAGACTGTTCAAATCTATCTGGGACTTCTCCACTGCTAAGGAAAGGAATATGTTCCCATGTGAAAACTGCTATATCAGGAACAATTGACCTATTACCAAAGCTACACCTGAGTTCAGGGAAAGCATAAGCTAACTTCGCCTTTTTTGTAACCTGATTAATTCCATTACATAATTCGTACTGTAAACAACTGTGTCTTCCTTTCGGCATAGGTTTTTGAATAATATCTCCATCCAAGAACTCTAATGCGGGCTTGGTTTCCGGCATCATTAAGAACTTTTCCAATGAAATATCTTTTACGGCACTGATGGTCATATCTTTATGATTTGTCCAGGTACTTATTGGTTGGCGATCGCAGAGATTGTTTCGAGAATTGTACCATAATTAGACACAGCTTTCCCTCATTCAGCCTTCCCAGTTACGAGCAGGTTGCGAGGAAGGAACTGAGATCAAAAGACCATCAAAGCTCAACTTCTAAAACACGGATAATCTGATTAATTTTGTCGAGATGCAAATAAGGTTTGCACCCAATTAAAAAACTCTAGAATTTGATGGTATTAGTGTTGCATGAGCAGGGAACAAAGTCAACTCTTACCGCACATTAGTTTCAGAAGGATGATCCTTACTCTCTATTTGGTCTCCATAATAACCTTTGTAATAATAATACCCACCATAACCACTTTCCTCGCTAATACCATTGACTGCCATTCCCAAAATAGGCACTTTCGCCTGATTGAGTAATGATTTAGCCGACTTCATCGCTGAATACTCCACCTTGCCAGGACGGACAACCAGCAATAACCCATCCACATACTTGGCAACAATTAGAGGGTCAGTAACAGCAGTCAAGGGAGGCGTGTCAAGTATTACAAAATCATAATTATTGCTTGCCTCTTCAACCAAATCAGCCATGCGCTGGGAATCTAAAAGTGTCACCGGATTAGGCGGAATTTTTCCGACTGGTAACAGATCTACCAGAGGGGATACTTCCTGGACAGTATTTTTTAACTGCGCCTGACCGGCTAAAATATTGCTCAATCCCAACAAATTGGGTGTTTCCCAAATGCGTTGCTGACGGGGACGACGCATATCAGCATCTACTAACAACACGCGTCGTCCTACATGAGCCGCTGCTAGAGACAGATTTGCTGCCACAAAAGATTTACCCTCTCCAGCTGTTGAACTAGTTACCAAAATTACCCGCAATTGCTTGTCAGAAAGGGTAAATCCCAGGTTAGTCTGGAGCATTTCAAAGGATGTACTGACTGGTGAATAGATGTTATCCAGTAAGGGCAACTCTCGCCGACTTTCCTCCTGATTTTTCGGATTTTTCCCACCATATAGGGGAATCATCCCCAGCAAAGGAAAGCCCAACAGCCGATTGGCTTCTTCAACATTTTTGAGAGCCTGATTCATTGATTCCAACAGCAACGCCGTTCCTGCACCCAAAAGGATGCCTAAAAATCCGCCCATTGCTAAGTTGAGGGGTTTTTTGGGAGAAACGGGACGCTCAGGAACTAAAGCCTGGGAGATAATCCGCGAATTACCAACATTCTGATTCTCTAATACGGCAACTAACTGGAATTGCTTCAAGAATTCTTGATAGGTAAGTTGTGCTACAGATAACTGTCGCTGTAGCTGTAGCTGTTGTTGTTCCAGTCGAGGTAAGCTATCTAAACGTCTCCTATTAACTATAAATACCCGCTGCAATTCCCCTATTTTATTTGTTAGTGCTAACCTTTCTACCTCTGACTTAACTAGTGCTTCAGTTAACGACTGTTTGAGTTCTCCTATCTGCAAATTCTGTTGAGGCAGGGCATCGGAACTACCAACTGTCTGGGCAACTCGCTCTTTTAGTACGGTTTTCAGAGATGCCTCTTTCATGATTAAATCAACGACTTTTGGATTATCATTTGTATAAAGTGTTCGCGCTATAGCTAGGTCGTATTGTGTTTTCTGATATTCTGTGAGTACCTGCTGTACACCAGGGGATTGACTTAAGGTACTGAGATCCACTGCCTGTCGCGTATCCAGTTTCATTTCATATTGCAAAGCTAAAGATCGAGTAGAAGCCGCCACTAATTCCCCTTGGCTCTCGATAATTGCTTGATCTAATTTTGCTAGAGATTCTAAACCAGTTTTAGCTTCTACATCCAAAACTGCCACCCGATTGTTTTCTTTAAATCGCCGCAGGCTCATTTCTGCTTTCGTAACTTGTCTCTCAACCTCTGGCAATTGCTTGGCTAAAAATTCTCGCGCTGATCTAGCCTCGGTGCGATTATTGAGAATATTACTCTCCAGGTAATATTTCATGAGAGAATTTACCACATTTGCTGCTTCCTGGGGATTGGTACTGCTGTAACTAACCTGTAACACATCTGTTCCTCGGATGCTTTTTAGCTTCAGTTTCTTGAGAAAATTCTCCAAGGAAATCTGTCCGCCTTTATCATCGGTCAACTTCAGTGTGGTAATAGTTTTTATAATAATCGGGTAGGAGCGGATGATCTCAGATTCGGTATCTACTGGGTTGCTGAGGTTTGTCAGTCCACCTAGTTCTCCCATCTGTTGGGAGATATTTGTTGTGAGTGATGAAGCTACACCTTTTTTGGTAAAAACCAGCTTACCTTCGGATTCGTAGACTGGTTTTGTTGTATAAGTAACAAAGGCTGTGATTCCGAACACAGAGGCAAAGACAATTGATGACACCAGCCAACGTCTTTTGAATATCAGCCAGTATTGTTGGATATCAATAGAGGAATCTTGGTCTTCTTGGTTAATAGACATAAATTAATTTAATAAAATATCCCAAGTATAGAACTGACGCGCTATACAAATTGTAGATTTAGTTTTTTAACAACTTACCTTTTTCCCAAGCGAGAAAGCTAGAGATAATATTATCCAGGTTATTATACTTGGGTTGCCAATTCAATACCTGTTTAATTTTTTCTGCATAAGCTGTCACACAGGCTGGATCTCCAGTCCGACGCGCTACTTCTATCACGGGAAAATCTACCCCAGAAATAGACTTAACCCTTTCCACAACTTGTCTAACACTATAACCTTTTCCATAACCACAGTTAAGAATTTGACTGTCTCCATCTAGTTCCAGATAGCGTAACGCATCAACATGGGCTGCGGCTAAGTCTTCAACATGGATATAATCTCGAATTCCTGTCCCATCTGGTGTAGGGAAATCATTGCCAAATATCTTGAATTCTGGTTGGCGTTTCAGTGCGGCATTACAAGCATTGGCAATTAAATGAGTTGCATTCTTGGAGTTTTGTCCAATTCTACCACCGGGGTCTGCTCCGGCGACGTTGAAATAGCGGAGAATTACATACCGGAAACTAGATGCTAGTCCATAGTCTTGGATCATCCATTCGCTCATCAGTTTGGAGCGTCCGTAGGGATTAATTGGTAGGGTAGGAGTAGACTCGGTGACTGGATTTTCTTGGGGTTCGCCGTAAACTGCGGCTGTACTAGAAAATATCAATTGGTTAACATCCATGACACTACAGCACCGGAGCAAATTCAGAGTATTCCGTGTATTATTTGCGTAGTAATCGAGGGGATAGGCAACGGATTCTGGTACAACTAGACTAGCTGCAAAGTGCAGCACTGCACTAAATTGATGTTTGCCAAAGACATTGTAAAGGCGGTCTATATCTCCTAAATCGCCAATAATTAGCTCACCATGGAGTACGGATTGGGGTACACCCGTAGAGCAATTGTCATATACGACTATATTATAACCAGCCTCGCCTAGTTGACGCACGACGTGGGAACCAATATAGCCTGCACCTCCTGTCACCAAGACTTTTTGATTCATCTGCCTTTACCCAATAAAACAACTCTGATGGTTTTCAAGACTATCACCATATCCAACCATAAAGAATAGTTCTTGATATAGTAAAGGTCGTAAGCCAGCTTTTCATAGGCATCTTCCAGGGAAGCTCCGTATGGATAAAGCACCTGCGCCCAACCTGTGATTCCTGGTTTGACTAAATAGCGCATTTCATAATAAGGAATTGCTTCTTTGAGCTTGACATCAAACTCTGGCCTCTCTGGACGAGGGCCAATCAGACTCATTTCTCCAGATAACACATTCCAAATCTGAGGTAGTTCGTCAATTCGCAAAACTCGTAGCCAATATCCCACCCTGGTAATGCGTGGATCTCGTTGAATTGCCCATTGTGCGCCCTTCTTTTCAGCATCCTGATACATGGAACGGAACTTGTAAACCCGAAATGGTTTACCGTATAATCCTGTTCGTAATTGGCTATAGAAAATTGGACCTGGACTATCTAACTTAATGATTAAACCAACAATGACCATGAGTGGCAGTAGCAGCACAGATAATAATCCAGTCAGCATTATATCTGTAAACCGCTTGATTTTGAGACAAAAACCACAAAATACCAGGTTAAAGCCACTACTAAAAGCAAACCACTCATCTTCAAGTAGATAGGAAGGAAGTTTGTAGCATAAAGTTTCCCAAATATCGGGCAACTGGTAAACGGGGATGCCTTTTAGTCGTAGTTGCATTAAACTTTGCACTTGTACATCAGAGAGACTGATTTTTGTCCCTACTACCACCCCTAATAAGGGTTGCTGACTCCAATCAGATAGGTCGCGGAGGCAGCCTTCCTGACTTAGTTGGGGTTCTATTTCTGCTAATTCAGGAAGTTGTTGGCCATTTTCAGTCAGGATAACTAATCTTCCCAAGGGATTCCGTGTTAAGAACATTTGGGCAAACTTTATCGCATGATTGCCAGATCCTAGCATTAACCAACGACCCTTCTGGGACTTTGATCGCCACCAATTGAATGCCAATAGTCTTAATATGATTGCCCAGATTGTAAATATTCCCAGATTAACTAGCAATATACCCCTCATCCCTCCTGAATGCTGTTCCCAACTCTCCGATAGATAAATCACCAATGAAGTGATGAGGGTAATTATTCCACTATTGATGAGAATGCGATTTGGAGCTTGTAAACCTGTAATTTCTTTCTCTGGATGGTATGTATCTAACAAATACATTCCTGTTAAAACCAGTAAGCTAAATCCGCAGACAAATGGGTCAAATCCTGTCAATGGATTATTTAACGTCCAGTAAGAAGTAAGTCCCAAGCAGACACATAGGCCAAGGACATCCCCCACCATCAGGAATAGAGATATAAATCGTGGGAGTTTTACTAACTGAATGCTGCCTTTACTAGTCTCAAATTCTATCTCTAACATAAGTATTTTTTTGAAGTTGATTGTAAAAACATGAACTTGTAAACAATACCTTTGCCAAATTGAAAAAAGCCTTAATTGATCAATACCTTGTCCAAATTGGAAAAAGCCTTGATTTGTAAGGTGGGTTGTTCATTTTGCCTTGCGGAGCAATCAGCATGAAACACAACATGAGCGTTGTGTTGCGCTGTCGCTTTGTAAACTATCTAACCCGATAGTTTCACAATTATTCTCTGATGAATACAATTTAAACAGACTGCGGGATTTTGCCACAGTTAGTGTGTAAGTTTTAAATACATCTACTAAACACTAAATATTTAATCACAGCGGATACTAAATGTAAAGGTTCTCACTGCTGAAGTTTAGACTAATCGGGATGTATAAATACGATACAGCAGGGCTGAGTTAATGGGAGACTTACCAGAGGAAACGCCAGGGGAAACGCATCTAAATTTTATTGACAAAACACCATTTTCGTGTATAAACGAAGGAATCGGTATTTATCGTTTGATTGATTTTTTGAGAGTCATCGTGATGGTTTGAATCATTGTCAATAAGTAGACGTTAATGCGAATTTTTGGGTCATTATTGAGATTAAATAGTCCTTATTGATAAGATGCGTTTCCCCTGGTTTTAAGGTGGCTTGTAATGCTTGGGAATTTATTTCTTTATATTCTGTCCAGACTTCTTTGAAATCCGGTAAACAATTCTGTTGCTCAAAGTAAGAAACAGATTTACCAAACTTTTTATATGAAGTAATGCGGTTAGATACAGCAGCATTATACAAATCTTTATGAAGTTGACGATGGTAGGACAACTTTTCACTGACTTGTT
>Ga0208857_1000061_pt1 | contig 28533 bp, 26 predicted proteins | sample LakMenEpi05Nov12_FD_150674 | JGI IMG/M metagenome (GOLD analysis project Ga0208857, IMG submission 150674) | Freshwater microbial communities from Lake Mendota, WI - 05NOV2012 deep hole epilimnion (SPAdes) | ecosystem: Environmental > Aquatic > Freshwater > Lake > Epilimnion/Euphotic zone ... | reverse complement strand
CCAAACCATCCTTTTTCATCTGTCCAAGTTTTCACAGTTTTTAATCCTTTACCTTGCAATTGTTTTTCCATTGTTGCTAAATCAAACTTACGAGAAATTTCTGTGAGAATACTTTCTCCTTCTTCAAAATCAACCTTTAAATCTAATGCTTCTAAAGATACCGCATGACTTTTTTGACAATGCAAATACATTTCAATTTGATTATCAACCTGATTATAAATTGCTTGATGTTTAAACAAACTGATATCAAAGTTACCTTGAAACCGCCAATTTAAATGAGAAAGCATATTTAAATTAAAAGCAGCAGTCACTTCCTGACTATCATTATAAGCAGCTTCTAAAATATCCTGGGGCTTTTGTAAATCAATCCCTAGCAGAAAGTAATCTCCTGGTTGTAAGGTTCGAGAAACTTGATTTAAGAAAATATCACATTCTTCCTGATTAAAATTCCCTAATGAACTTCCCAGAAAAAACAACATCCGTGATTGTAAATAATTCGATTCTAGATGAACCAAAGCCTGTTCATAAGTTCCTAATAACCCATGAATAGCAATATCAGGATACTTTTCTTGTAACTGTAAAACACTAGTTTTCAGAATACCCCCACTAACATCAACAGGAAGATATCTACAAGAATTAGCAATTTTTTGATAAGCCGTTAATAAAGCTTGAGTTTTCGTAGAACTACCACTACCTAATTCTATCAACTCACAACAATTTGTAATTGCGGCAATTTCATCAGCATATTCTTGTAAAATCCAGGCTTCTGTGCGAGTCGGATAATATTCTGGTAACTCACAAATTTTTTCAAATAATTGAGAACCAGGATCATCATAAAAATATTTGGGAGGTAAACTTTTCAGTTTTTCAGTTAACCCCTTAATAACATCCTTGCCATCAATACTTAACTCTTGATAATGATGATCTAAAACTGTTAAAGGCTGTGCAATCATTTTCTAAATCCTCTAGAGTGATTATAAGATCCCCGACTTCTGATATCAATTGATAATTTATTCACAAAATAAAAAAAGAAGTCGGGGATCTCGATTTTATTAATCCAAACTTGCAGCAATTCTAAAACCGACGTGCTGATAAAAAAATGGACGAAACCAGTTACGATAACAAGGTAAACCCATTGTACCATTCGTTGCCCAAGAACCACCCAACATCATAAAATGTTTATCATCAAAAAAGGGTGCAGATTGATCCTCATAAAGATGGTGAGTTTTAAATCCTGGTAAGGGTTTGAATGTTTCCCCTAACCATTCCCAGACATTACCCCGTAAGTCAGAAAGTCCAGATTGATGATTTTCTGAAAACATTCCCACAGGCGTGGGAGAAATAAATTGTAAGTTAAGATTATAGTTATTTGCTAAACTGGAATCTTCAGATATTTTTAGAGCTTGATGCCATTCTGCTTCTGTCATTAACCGAGTATTTTTACCTTTCCACCGACAAAATGCCATGGCTTCATAATGGTTAACTTCTACAGGCCAATCTAAAGGTAAATCTAGTTCATCAAATGTAGCACGATAGCGATAGTTATTTTCTTGGTGTATCCAGAATTTGGGATATTGAATATTGTAGAGTTGTTTCCATGCCCAAGATTCAGTATGCCAATAATTTACATTATTATAACCACCGTCTTGGACAAATTCTAAAAATTCTCCATTGGTAATGAGATATTGACTTGCTAAAAATGGTTTTACTTCAACTTCTAAATGACCATATTCACTATCCCAACCAAAAGTTAAATCATCTTGGCGTTTTCCTAATTTTACTACACCACCAGGAACTTCTCGCATTTGATGATGCGGAATTTCTCCATTAGTCGGTGCATAATTCCATCCTTGGGGACGTTTTAAGTTCTCAACGGGTAATTGACGCAGCAGCATGGAAGAGGTTTCGACATGAATACGACTATGTTCTATTCCCATTAATAAAGCCCAAATAGGATGCTGTTGATGAATGGGTAAATCTAAAGGAGTCTTATTAATGATTGTGGTAATTTCTGCTCTGGCTTTGTTTCGATATTCCCAAACTTTTTTGATATTAGGCCAGTTTACTCTTTGAATGGCTACCTCTAGTTCTGCTGGTGTTTCTGGATCAACTCCTATTTCAAATAAGGTTTCATATTGGGGATTAATCCGATTTTTGATTAATCCCACCTGAATTAATTTGTTGATATAAAAAACAGCCGAATGTCCAAGATAGAAAATTAATTTATTTCTTAAAGGATCGGGATTTAGATAAAATGTTTCTTCTTTAACCAAACTCTTCATTAAGGTTTCTTCCAGTTCCCAGGAATTTTCAAAATATTTGAGTAGGGTTGTGGAACTACAATTATCGAGTTGGGGAATATGAGCATCTGTCATTTTCTTAACCTGGGGGAATTATGGGGATGACCTGAATAAATTAACTTTTGTAAATAAAGCCAGAGATTAATTTTAGCATTGATGGAAATTTTATCTCAGTGATAAACACTTACAGAATTTTTTAGGCAATAATTACAGGCTATAGAGTTAAATAGCCTATATTGGGACTATTTTGTGATTTTTAACTAAAATTTAATATTTTTGGCAATTTTACCAAAAACTAGATTCCTAGATTTACGGAAGACAAATATAAACAGTCTTTTTAGGCTAATCTAAAATAAGGATATGAGTTTCCAAAATGCCAAATTATGCAAGCAAATCCGTTAAGCTTATACATTGCCCCGACTACATTAGGTACGAACAAACCTATATTGAGGTTAAAAAAAATAGATAAATTTTCTTGCGACTGGTAATAGATAAGGGTAATAGATCATAGGTAATATGTGTTTAATGACCACTGACCACTGACTAATAATGACTAATGAGTATTTCCACTTCCGTGCTGAGTGATTTACTAAACTCACTCCCCCATCTGCGACCTCAGTTATATTTTAAGGCTTCACTAACCGCTCTCTCCCATGCAATGGAAGATCAGGTTTTAGCAGCCAATTTAGACAGTCCTTTGATCATTGCTAGTTTCCAGCAAGAGCGATTTTACCGGCAAGAAGCTCATCGTTATCAGCGACTTGCAGAAAAAAGTAATCAAATATATGTATTATCTGCACCAGAGACAGAGTTTGCTAATAGCTCAGAATATTATGAAAAGGTCGCTTTTGAGCCTGATGATGCTTTAGCGCAAGAATGGCATTTGCTAGTAATTGCTGATAACTATGCTACTTGCTTAATCTGTCGAGAAAGCCTGGGTTCTCTGGCCAAAAATCAATATATCCCAGAGATGATTCCTAGTTTGGATATGGATACAGCGCGAAGATTTGAGGGGATTTGGACATCGGAAAGAGGGGTATGCTTAAAAGCCGCTCAATTGTTATTAGATAGAATTGAGATTTATCGGCCAGATTTAGCGGCTAAAGTTGATGAAGTGAAGCAGCGGTTAAATATTAAGGAATCAACAAACGAGTTAAAAGTTAATTTCAATCATAAATATGTAGATTATATTGATACCGATCCTTTTGTGCAGAGGTTGGTGACATATCTGCAAGCTAGTCAGTATAAGCTGCATAAAGCTTACCGTGCGATTGCGGCTCAAGCCAGGAAAGAACGGTTGGTAAATTCCATTAGTACAGCAATTAGGCGATCGCTTGATCCACGAGAAATTCTCCAAGTTGCGGCTCAGGAGTTGGGACAACATTTAGAAGCCTGTCGTTGTCTAATTTATCGCGCCCAAGCTACAGATGCCAAAGCTATAATCGAACATGAATTTTTGAACTCTAATGTTACATCTGTACTGGGGCAAAGTTGGGAGTTACAAAATAATCCCCTGTTTCAGCAGGTGCTACGACAACAGGAGGGAGTATGTGTAGCTGATACCGTGGGGGACTCCAAAATAAAGAAATCAACAGCCTTATCGTCAATTGTGAAGAAGTTTAGCGTGCGTTCTTGGTTGATCGAACCTGTATTATACCAAGGGCGACTATTGGGAATTGTGGAGTTACACGATTGCCATTTTCCTCCCCATGAATGGCAACCAGGGGAGTTAGACTTAGTGAAGGCGATCGCTACTCAAATTGGTGCAGCCCTGATTCAAGCCGAATCTTTTGCCAATTTAGAAGAACTCAACCAACAATTAGAAGCCTTAGACCGCACCCGCAGTAACTTAATTGCCATTACCGGTCATGAACTCCGTACCCCCCTATCTACCATTCAAGTTTGTTTAGAAAGCCTGGCTACAGAACCGGATATGCCTTGGGAATTGCAACAAATAATGTTGAGTACAGCCCTTGCAGACTCCGAAAGAATGCGGAAACTCGTACAAGACTTTTTAACCCTTTCTAACTTAGAAAGTGGTCGGGTAGAATGGCATCCTGAATCATTAACCATCCAAGAATGTGTAGATTTAGCCCTCAGTCGCTTACGGACGCGCTCCAGTCAAGAAAAGATCCCAAAAATCAAAACTCAAATTTCCACAAGCTTACCTTTAGTCAGGGCTGACGGTGATTGGTTAGTGGAGGTAATCGCCAAACTTGTAGATAATGCTTGTAAATTTACTCCCTCTTCTGGGCAAATTATTATTAAAGCCATTAGCAATAGTCAGGAGATGCTAGAAGTCACCGTAGCGGACACAGGCAGGGGAATTGAACCCAACCGCCTAGAAATCGTTTTTGACCGCTTCTACCAGGAAGAAGGGGCGTTACGGCGAACAACCGGCGGTACTGGATTGGGTTTAGCAATTTGTCGCCAAATTGTCAACGGCTGGGACGGAAAAATTTGGGCAGAATCCACAGGTAAAGATCAAGGCAGTCAATTTCATTTTACAATTCCCATCGTCCAAGGCAGCCAGGAAAATAATTAACAACTAACCACTGTACGGGCGAAGCATTTGGGGAACTATTTTTGGCAATGACCGATAATTTATCTTCCAAATGCTTCGCCCCTACTGACAACTGACAACTAACCACCAACTAATTACTAAAAACTGTTACAGTCTATAACGCGATCGCAACATAAATCCAGTTCCAATGTTAGTATGCCGTAAAAACCTACAAGAGACAGTTTATGGCAACTTTGACTGGAAAAACCCCAATCTTTGGTGGCAGCACTGGCGGACTACTCACAAAAGCTGATGTAGAAGAAAAGTACGCTATCACCTGGACAAGCCCTAAAGAGCAAGTCTTTGAAATGCCCACAGGTGGCGCTGCTAAAATGGTAAAAGGCGAAAACCTACTTTACATTGCTCGCAAAGAGTACGGTATTGCTTTAGGCGCGCAACTTCGCAAATTCAAAATCACCGATTACAAAGTTTACCGCATTCTCCCCGGCGGCGAAACTACCATGATTCACCCTGCTGATGGCGTTTTCCCTGAAAAAGTAAATGCTGGACGTTCTATGGTGCGTCACGTACCCCGCAGAATCGGTCAAAACCCCAACCCTGCACAAATCAAATTCAGCGGTAAAGCTACTCACGACGCTTAGTACCGCAGGGCGGAATTAAAAATTAACAATTAAAAATTAAAAAAGCAGAAATAACTAGCTTTTTGTGTGATTTTTAATTGTTGGTTAATTTACGCCGTTGTCAACTAATCGTTATGTAGTGGGTAATGGGTAATAGGGAAAAAAGAAAAATTTTGCCCCCTTACCCATGACTAAAAGCTCGTTGTTAATTTTTAATTATTTATGATTTTCCCCGATTTCGACCAATTTCAGAAACTTGCTGTCCAAGGTAATTTCGTGCCAGTGTATCAGGAATGGATAGCCGACTTAGATACACCCGTATCTGCTTGGTATAAAGTATGTGCGGATCAACCTTATAGCTTTTTACTGGAATCGGTGGAAGGTGGGGAAACTGTAGGGCGTTATAGTTTCTTAGGTTGTGATCCTTTGTGGATTTTGGAAGCTAGGGGTGATAAAACAACCCAAACCCATCGAAATGGTGATCAACAGGTTTTTATAGGTGATCCGTTTACAGTTTTATCTGAATGTTTAGCACCTTATCACCCAGTAAAATTACCAGAATTACCTTCAGGAATTGGTGGTTTATTTGGGTTTTGGGGTTATGAATTAATTAATTGGATTGAGCCGCGTGTACCAATTCATGCTCAAGATGAGCGCAATATTCCTGATGGATTATGGATGCAGGTAGACCAATTATTAGTTTTTGACCAGGTAAAACGGAAGATTTGGGCGATCGCCTACGCAGATTTACGTGATCCAGCCGGGTTAGAGGTAGCATATCAAAAGGCGAGCGATCGCATTCAGGAAATGGTCAGGAAGCTATCTTTGCCCCTATCACCAGAAAACACCAGAATATCTTGGACAGCCCCTGGAAACAAGCCTAAAGCGGGCATAGAGGACTATACCAGCAACTTTACCCAGACAGAATTTTGCGCCAGTGTGGAAAAAGCCAAAGCACATATTAAAGCTGGTGATATTTTCCAAGTCGTCATTTCGCAACGCTTGTCCACAGAATATACAGGCAATCCCTTCGCTTTATACCGTTCTTTGCGGCAAATTAATCCTTCACCCTACATGGCTTATTTTAACTTCCAAGACTGGCAAATTATCGGTTCTAGCCCCGAAGTCATGGTCAAAGCCGAATGCAATGATGAAGGGGAAATTATCGCCACAGTCCGTCCCATTGCGGGAACTCGACCCAGAGGGAAGACAACAAAGGAAGATGCAGCTTTAGCCGCTGATTTACTTCAAGACCCCAAGGAAATCGCCGAACACGTCATGTTAGTAGATTTAGGACGCAATGATTTAGGGCGGGTGTGCAGCAGCGGTAGTGTGAAGGTTGATGAATTAATGATCGTTGAACGCTACTCTCATGTGATGCACATTGTCAGTAATGTGGTGGGTAAGTTAGCGCCGGGTAAAACTGCATGGGATTTATTAAAAGCGTGCTTTCCTGCGGGGACTGTCAGCGGTGCGCCTAAAATCAGGGCGATGGAAATTATTAATGAATTAGAACCCAGTCGCCGAGGTGTGTATTCTGGTGTGTATGGATATTATGATTTTGAAGGACAATTGAATAGTGCGATCGCTATCAGAACTATGGTATTACATAATCAGACGGTAACAGTCCAAGCTGGTGCAGGTTTGGTGGCTGATTCTGACCCAGAAAAGGAATATGAAGAAACTCTGAATAAAGCTAGAGGGTTATTAGAAGCAATTCGTTGTTTAAGGTGAGTTTTAATCAATTAAATCCCATCAGGAGAATAGAAATATGAGTATTGTGATTACAGATGAAGTTTTGCAGACAATTCAAATGTCTGACAAAGAATTAGTTCAAGAAATAGCAATTTTGCTCTTTGAACAAGAACGGTTTACTTTAGGACAAGCGAGTCATTTTGTAGGTATGAATCAACTTGAGTTTCAACGATTACTTGCTAGTCGAAAAATTCCCATTCACTATGATATTGCTGAATTTAGGGAAGATGTAACGAGTTTGAAAGCTAATAATTGACGATAATTTTAGCTGTAACTCTATTATTTATAAAGCTCAAACCTACTGCTATCGTAGTAGAGAGTGATGAAGCGATTCTTACTATCAAGAACTCCTAAAACAATATCTAAAGGCTCACCAAAATATGGACTACCTGGTTCTTTATTATCATGAATAATCGGCTCATCAAGCACTTTTAAAACTATTGCTGGTTGTCCCTCTTCAGGTAAAATTCTATTTTGAAGATTCTCCTTCCATTGAACAAGTTGACCTAATTGAAATTCTTCTTTCTTCATAAATCTGGCTGCAACAGATCTAATATAATTGATATATTCCTCACTTCTATAGTTTGGCTTTTCTATTGGAGTATTTGGATTAGATAAATCTTCTTCTTCTTCTTCAATCATTTGTTTTACTAAAGCTGCAATCTCTTCACGTTCTTTCTCATTCATTGTTAGTTACCTCAATTTGCTTCAAATCTTAATTAGTCAGATAATCTAGTCATTTAGAACAATATAATGACTGTTCAGGCTTTTGATATGTTGGTAATTTTAAATCACTGCTATACAGCATAAGATCAGAAGGATATAATCCATAAACTTCAAAGTTAGTTTTCCGTTTACTTATCCGTTTACTTGATGGATAGTTTTCTAATACTTGACTTATGACTAATTTGATTTCTTCTTCACCTTCGGAATATATTTCTTGTTTAATTATTTTTTTGTCTTCCTCCAATGATTCTGGGTTTAACTGTAAGTCATTATAATATGAGTTTTTGCCAGGAATATATGATTCTGGTAAGTTATCAGGCTGCACGACATAAGCATTTTTGACATTTAGATGATCATCAATGTCCAATAAATATTGAAATCCATCAATTGGTGATAAAACTAAATCTCGTAAACTAAGTTCACGCTCCAAATACTTTATTAATGATTTTCTCTTAACTCTAAAAACTAGCCAGCGATTGAATTGATCATCTACATCACACCAATTATAAATATAGAAGTCTCCATGTTCACTTTTAAATACTGACATTAGTGAACCGTCGAAATAGCTTAGATCAACTATGTAGGTAAGATTTAGGGGAAATTTATCAAACTGGCATCCTAATACGGTTTCCATCATACTTTACCTCGGATTGTATAAAACAGCAATGATCTCAAATTTATGACTCCAATTAGTATTTTCATATTCATGTAAATCAAAATGTCCATTATTATCAATTTCTTTAACTACACCATCATTTTGTTCAATAGATACCTTAGCTAAATGTGTTCCAAGGTTTTTATAAATATTGGGATGGTTTTCTATCAGTTGGTTATAACGGATTTTAGCATTATTTTCAGAATCAAAGAAAGATAGTCCATAAGCAGAGCATTTTACATTATCGTTACGGTTTAGATCTGTTCGTTGTGGAAAAATTTTCTTGAGTGGTAAAAAATTTTTCCAGCTATTTTCAGTATCAGTATTTGGTTCAAATACAAACCTAAAAGCTGTCATATTTTTATTTGTACAGCTTGTTGGTGGGCAATCAGTGATATCTTTGATATCATCCAGATATTTATATCTTATTAAATCCAACTCGATAGTCTCCTAATATTTGATTTTCCATAAAAAAATATACCATAAGTAAAGAGTGTATATTGTAACGCCACAGAAATTGTGCGTTTTTATCAGTGTTGTTTTCTATAATCATTACTAATGATATCACAAAAACGTAAAAATTATTGATATTCCATCAATCCATAAGCAAGAATATATCAATTATTTTATTTCTAAAAGTGTTGAATTTTGCAACAAAACTTTATCTATCTGTCGCAAAAGTGATTCTAAATTAGCAGAATTATCTAAAACCACATCAGCACGAGCAATTTTTTCAGCAATAGGTAATTGACTATTAATTCTCGCTGCTGCTTGTTCTGGTGTTAAATTATTCCGTTCTATTAATCTCTCTTTTTGCTGTTGTGGAGAACAAGATACCACCCAAATTTGATTAACTAGATTTTCTAAATTAGCTTCAAATAATAAGGGAATGACTAAAATTAAAGTATTTGCAGATGATTCTTTAATAGCTTTAGCAAAACAACTTCTCACATAAGGATGAATTACCCTTTCTACCCAATAACGCTCCTCCGGTTGATTAAAGATAATTTCTCCTAATTTGGATCTATTTAAATTACCATCACTTAATATAATTTCTGTACCATATTTTTCGGCAATTTGTGACAAAATAGGAGAACCGACAGATACCGCGTCTCTCGCATAAATATCTGCATCTAAAATCGGTAAATTGTAAGTTGTCGCTAAATAATTAGCAACTGTACTTTTACCTGTCGCAATTCCACCAGTTAAACCAATTAAGTTTTTAGTCATTGGTTATAATACTAAATTAAGATGAATCTTCATAGAATCAGATTTTAAGATTTATTGAACGCAGATAAACGCAAATAAACGCAGATAAAGAGGGATGAATTAATGGATTTCATGATTCTGTGCCACCTCACATAAGGTTGGTATTAGTCATTAGAAAATTCAGCTATGATTTGTCCATTTAATTATGGCATTTGTTAAACCTTCTAAGGTATATTCTTCTGCTTCAATATCTACTCTCCCAAATACAGTTTGACAAGTTTTTGAAGTTTGGGGACCAATAGACGCTATGCAAACTCTGGCTAAATTTTCCGGGTTGTAGGTAAATATATGCGCTGTTAATTGCGAGAAAAATAGGACTGTTTTAGAACTGGCAAAAGTAATAATATCTACAGTATTATTAACTAAGGCATATTCAGCCGCAGGAGGGATACTTTGAGGACAGCAAGATTCATAAGCGGGAACTTCAATTACTTCTGCACCTTTGGCTGTTAATTCCTTTACTAATACTTCTCTTCCACCACTTTCGACTCTGGGAAATAATATCTTTTTACCTATTAGTGATTCGGGAAAGTTTTCCACTAAGGAATCAGCCACAAAGTTAGGAGGAATAAAGTCAGCTTGGATATTTTGTTTTTGTAAACTTTGGGCTGTTTTTTCCCCAACAACGGCAATTTTTACACCAGCTAAAGCATTTTTATCTTGACCGGATTTTTCTAATCTCTCAAAAAAGTATTCTACACCATTACTAGAAGTGAGAATTAACCAATTAAAAGTTGATAAATGTGAAATTGCCTGATCTAAAGCGTCCCAACTGCTAGGGGGTCCAATTTCTAAAGCTGGCATTTCTATCACATTAGCACCTGCGGAGGTCAAGCGATCGCTAAATTGATTTGATTGTCCCACAGAACGGGTAACTAAAATGGTTTTCTCAGTTAAAGGAGAAAGATTGTAATTCACGGTTGACATTCAATTTGTTGCAGTAATAATTTTAGGTTTCGCGCAAAATAGTATCCGTAGGTTGGGTTGACGCAAGGAAACCCAACATTTCCTTTACCCCAACATTTCCTAGAGTTAGTTGGGTTTCACTTCGTTCTACCCAACCTACAATTTTACAAATGGAAATCTTTTACAGGTAATCCCGTAATCGCACAACTTCACCAATGACTATAACTGCGGGAGAGAGAGATAAACCAGCGGTTTGTTCGAGAATATTTCCCAGTTCTCCTGTCCAGACTTCTTGACTAGGTGTTCCAGCCCAACGGATAATAGCAATCGGCGTAGAATGGGATTTTCTATATTTTATCAGTTGATGGATTATTTCTGGTAAATTTTTTCCCCCCATCAAAATTACTAAGGTTTCTAAGCTTGCTAATGCTTCCCAGTTTAAAGTTTCTGGTTCATGGGCTGTACAAACTGCAAAACAACGACTAAGAAGGTTATCTGTAAGCGGAATTCCGGCTAATAATGGTGCTGCTAATGCGGAAGAAATTCCCGGAATGATTTCAAATTCACAACCTGCATTTTTTAAAGCTGCAATTTCTAAAATACAGCGCCCAAATATCAGAGGATCTCCCGATTTTAGTCGAATAACTTGTTTCTTTTCTAAACAATATTTTACCAATAAATCGTTGATTTCATTTTGGGAAGTGCTAGGTTTACCTCCACGTTTACCAACATCTATTTTTAAGCAATCAACAGGGACACAATCTAATAATTGACTATCAACTAAAGCATCGTACACCAACACTTCAGCAGATGCTAACAGCCGATAGGCTTTAACGGTTAAGTATTCTACATCTCCAGGTCCTGCACCAACAAGGTAAACTTTACCTATTTCTTTAATCATATTTATTGTTGACTTTTAATAATTTACCATTGGGTTTTGATGCGATATATAATACCAATTTAGGATGAGAATAGAATCAGATTTTAAGAATTATTGACCGCAGATAAACGCAGATGAACGCAGATAAAGACGGATGAATTAATGGATTTCCTCTGCCCTAGTAGTCAATACTCACCAAATTTCGCTAGATTAGATCAAGGTACACCTAATAGGAATTTTCAATGTCAGCACAATTGTTACTGGTAGATGACGAACCGGGATTGCGGGAAGCCGTCAAAGAATACTTACAAGAAAGCGGTTTTAGGGTTCAAACTGTCAGTAATGCCCGTGAAGGTTGGGACTGGATGCAAGCAAACACCGCTGATTTGGTCATTTCTGATATTATGATGCCCCAGGTAGATGGTTATCAATTCCTCAAGCAAATGCGAGATGACCCCCGTTTTCAGGCTCTACCAGTGGTATTTTTAACTGCTAAAGGGATGACAGGCGATCGCATTCAAGGCTATCATGCAGGTGTTGATGCGTATTTACCCAAACCATTCGATCCTGATGAATTAGTCGCCATAGTTGAAAACTTACTAGCGCGTCGCAGCGCCCAAACTCCCTCAACCGGGGAAAACAGCGAAACTCCAAATCTTGCCGATTTGGCTAATCAAATCGCTCAAATTAGAATACTATTAACTCATCGGAGTGCCATATCCCAAACGCCAGCCCCGTTTAAAATAGATTTGACTCCTAGAGAGCAAAGTGTTTTAAATTTGGTAGCAGAAGGATTAATGAATAAAGAAATTGCCCGTCGCTTGGAAACCAGCGTCCGCAATGTCGAAAAATATGTGAGTCGTCTATTTAGTAAAACTGGTACTAATAGCCGCACAGAGTTGGTTCGTTTTGCTTTGGAACATGGTCTAGCAAAGTAAACTACTCTACTTATGATGAGAGTTACTTGGTAAAAAAATGGTAAAGTGCACCTGGATAATTTTGCTGCCGAGATAGTAACACAATGTCAGACATTTTTACTTGTAATTTTCCTAGCTTGCCAGCATTGAGACGCAAATATTGTAGACGTAATTTTACGTTTACAAGCGAACTCATGATTAAGAAAAACAGGTAAAGGCTAACTTTTCCAACTCAATATTGAAAAATCTGAATTAGACTGGTCACTATCAACAATTACACCAATAACTATTGAATAGTATCAGCGAAATTGCGTAAACGCATCATTTGGCGACGCATTTGTGGGGAGGCTTTAAACTCCGAAATCTCCTGAGCTTTTACAGATGCTTGTAAGGTTTCTAAAAAATCATCAGATCCCTCAGTTAAAGCCTCTAGTAATACTTGTAACAGTTGCTCACGATCACCTAATAGACTCTTTTCCTCAATCAGGCGGAATTTGAGGTGAATTTCACACTCATAAACACCTACTTCTGGATTATTTATTTGGCGTGGTAATGCTTTGGAGTTCATAGTTTTGAGGATTCCTTTAGTTAGTGGTCATCCGGGCCGGGTAGGGTTCTAAATCTTCAGAAAAATTTCTTATACTTTCTTTGTACTTTTGTGAATCCAAAGTTTTTGAAGATCAGAATTTTTTCTCATCCATAAAACTGGCATCTTATTTTACTCCCCCTGTTTTTTTTAGTTAGATTCTACTATTTTTTGGTGTTTCTTTCCTATTTATGGCATATCCGAGCCATAAACTATTATTCAATTTTTGAGATGTCATACCATGAAGTTTTTGTAAAGAACTGATTAGACCTTGTTAAAGGTTTTTACATCAACTTGTTAAAAACGTCAAGAAATATTGTTTTTTTTACTTTTCTCGGATGAGAAAAATTAAGCATTTGTACTGAAGATGCTCCTTTGATAAATGCAATTTATAACTGTAGGAAAATTGACTAACTGGAAGAAAATCTAGTGAAGTCACTACAAGATGAGTACATTTACATCAGAAAAAATCAGAATCAGTCAAAAAATCAGAAAATTTTTTGTGAATTATTACATACATGAGACGGAATCAATTTAGAAAAATATGGCACATTCCGGGTAAATGAGATCCGAACTTAAAATCACAGCCCAAACACCAGTCCTGCTTCTGACTGCGCCCATCTGTCCTAATTTTAGACTTTCGCCGTCATTTTTGCTGTAAGCTCAAACATAGCAGTTAAAATGATTGCAGTGCAATTCAGCTAAATTCTTACACCCAAATTTATGGATAACCTGATGCTGCTCAAGTCTACAACCCGCCATGTTCGCATTTTTGCGGCGGAAATGGACAAAGATGAACTGATTCCGAGTAATCAAGTTTTGACACTAGATATTGATCCAGATAACGAATTTAACTGGAACGAAGATGCTCTGCAAAAAGTTTATCGCCAGTTTGATCAATTGGTAGAAGCGTCTAGTGGCGCGGATCTAACAGATTATAACTTACGCCGTATTGGTTCAGACTTAGAGCATTATTTGCGATCGCTTCTTCAAAAAGGCGAAATTAGCTATAATCTCTCCAGTCGGGTTACTAACTACAGTATGGGATTACCCCAAATTGCCGTAAGTAATAATCAATAACCGGAATACATATCTACCTAGTAGTTCGTCAAATTTATTTTGACGGGTAATGATCGGAAAAAACTTCTGTTTTTCCCTCCCCTACTCCCTCTGCCCCTCTTCTGCCCCTGCTTGCCTTTCTTTACCCGTCATTTTTGGATTGACAGACTACTAGTACACTGCGGCGTAAATAAAGCAACCATATTCAATCGCCAAAAAGCCTACTGTATATTAGTTTTGACTTTTGACTTTTGACTTTTGACTTCCGCCCTGCGGTACTAGCCTTGGCGAATTATATTCGCCAGCTATGTCAAGTTTTAATGACAGGTGGAGAATTAGTTCTGCTATTGCTACATATTCCCATAACAATAAAAGTTATGATGAGCCTGTGGGTTGCCAAAAATATGCGCGGTAGCAACTAATGACACGAAATACTCTGGAAAAAAATGCCAATTGTTGATCGGTGGGAAAACTATGGAAAATGATGCGGTAACGCTCTGCTGCCCAAATGAATATTGTCAATCTGCTAATCCCCTCACCCACAAATTTTGCCAGCAGTGTTCCACTCCTTTACCTAAGCGTTATTTGTGGGCTGTGGGCAATGATCTCAACTTTGGTGATCCCGGATCTATTTTAGACGATGGGAGCAATCGCTATTTAGTTATTAATAAATCCATACTTTTAGATATTAAACCTGGGTTATTGCCCCAAATACCTGAATTAGATGATTTAGAGAAAATTAGACCTTACCTGAAATTAATTCCCTATCGTCTCCATATACCACAAGTTTATGGAATCCTCAATTTAGGTAATGGGCAGAGCAAAACAGAAATATTACTATTAGAAAGACCACCATTAATAACTGATGCAACCATCACTCAAGCAAATCTATGCAGCAGTTTAGATACTGTTTGGAGTGCAGCTTCATCAATCCGCCAAATTCATTGGCTGTGGCAACTAGCTAATTTATGGCAGCCCCTAGCCATTGAAGGAGTAGCATCTAGCCTTCTAGACTCTTATCTATTAAGGGTAGAAGGGGTACTAATTCGCTTATTAGAATTGCGTTTTGATGGAGAAAACCCCCCGACATTATCCCAATTGGGAGAATTTTGGCTGAAAATACTCAAAAATGCCAAACCAAATATTGCCCCATTTATTCAACAAGTATGTGAATTTCTAATTCAGGGGGACATTAACTCATCTGAGCAATTAATCAAAGTTTTAGATCAAGGATTAAACCAATTAGAAAAATCTCAAACAACCACCATTAAAATCTATACTAAAACAGACTCAGGCCCCAGCCGACCACGCAACGAGGATGCTTGTTACCCTGCCGCCGACACTTTGATCACTAAACCACCCCAGCATAACGCCCTAGCAGTTGTTTGTGATGGTATTGGTGGACATGAGGGCGGTAATGTGGCTTCTAACCTAGCAATTGAAACCATTCAGCAACAAATAAAAGAACTTACTTCAGTTCCCAAAGACAATATAGACATAGATCCTTCACTCCTACTTTCTGATTTAGAAAGAGCAGTGGCAACCGCTAATGATAAAATCAGCCAGCGTAATGATAGCGAACATCGTCAAGGACGACAACGCATGGGAACAACTATTGTCATGGCTTTGCCTATTGCCCATGACATATATATTACCCATGTTGGTGATAGTCGTGCCTACTGGATTACCCGCCATAGTTGTCATCAAGTTACTTTAGATGATGATGTCGCGTCCCGTGAAGTCCGTTTGGGCTATGCTCTCTACCGGGAAGCATTACAACACAGTGGTTCTGGCTCCTTAGTTCAGGCTTTGGGAATGAGTAAAAGTACCTCACTACATCCTACCTCTCAACGCTTTATTATTGACGAAGATGCTGTTTTTTTACTCACATCCGATGGTTTGAGCGATTTTGACCGAGTAGAGGAATCTTGGGAAACAGAAATATTGCCTCTCCTCTCTGGAAAAACAAGTATAGAAAATGTTGCCCAAAGATTAATAGAAATTGCTAATACTAAAAATGGACATGATAATGTTACTATTGCCTTAATACATTACAATGTCAAATACTCTGAACCAGATATAAGAATTACAGCGGATATTTCTAATCTTTTAGCTGACACAGAATTATATTCATCAGATGATCCAAACAATGGTGAGAGTTTTATTAATAATCAAAAAACTCAAGTTATTTCCGAAAATAAAACTATCAAACTTCCCCAAATACCATTACAGTTGTTTGTTATTTTGGGATTAACGTTATTATCTGGTTTATTGGGATATTGGTTTAAACTTCAATTCAAATCACCAACAATAATAATTTCTTCTCCGACTCCTTTTTCCAGTCAGCCTCCACCTTCGACTATACAAAGAACTTTAGATAATCTCTCTCCTAATTGGGTGATTCAAGCTAATAGTTCCATAACTTTAAATAACCAACCTTTTCCCGCTGAAAGTTTTTTCCAAGTTATAGAGAAAAAAACTAATCCTAATAATGAAAATAATCCAGATGTGCGTTTGCGCCTCTGTGAAAAATCCAATCCTGCCTTAGAAACTTCTAAAATAGTCCAAGTTAACTTTTCCGAACTGCAAGATCTAGGGAAGGGTATTTCTATTTTACAATCAAATCAACCTAGTCCTTGTCAATAGGTGACAGGTATAAATTTTCCCACTAACAACTGACAACTAACAACTAACAACTAACAACTAACAACTGTACGGGCGAAGCATTTGGAGAACTATTTTTGGCAATGACCGATAATTTATCTTCCAAATGCTTCGCCCCTACTGACAACTAACAACTGACAACTGACTAATGACTAAATTCGCTACTTCTGTCTAGAATATTTGTATCTGTGTTTTGAACGTTTAGTTTCTACCAATCCATGTCCAGCCCGAATTTGGCAATGCCTTCGGCGAGTATAGCGATCGCCCGTCTAGTGAATACTGGCACAGATCACTTCGCCATTTGGGTAGTCCAAGCACCATATCCCAGTGGTTATGTTCTCCGTGATTGTGTTTTCTCCGCTGAACTTAATCAGGTTTGGCGAGATTGGCAGCAAATGTTTGCTGGTCATAATCTATTAGATGTTACATCCGGTTCAACATCTCCATTAGTTAATGGCTTACCCTTAGCTGTAATTTCACCTGCTGAAGGTCAAAATACAAGTCCCTATAGTAGTCGTTTGATGCAATCCTTGGGCATCAATTTATGGCGATGGATATTTGATGGAGCGATTTTGAGTAGTTGGGAACGGAGTCGGGGGATGGCCATGGGTCAACAGACTCAATTACGCTTTCGGTTAGAAATTCGTGATCCTGATCTGATTGCTTTACCTTGGGAAATTATGCAGCCAGAAGCCGGACAATCAGCCATGTCTCTTTCCCAGGATATTTTATTTAGTCGCACCATCCGTGAAGTTGAACCTCTGCCAGAATTGCGAACCGACCGGGCTGTAAATATTCTGTTGGTGTTAGGACATGATCATAAATTACAACTAGATCAGGAAGCATCTTTACTGAAAAAAATCTTGTTAGCAGGTCGTCCTGTGGGCAAAACTGCCGCTGGCTATGCACCTTGTACAGTAAAGACATTGGTGCAACCGACGAAGACAGAGTTAATTCAAGAGTTAGAAACTAAAGTTTATAATGTGTTTTTTTATGCCGGACATGGACTACCAGATCCAGATGGAGGCTCATTATTTTTAGGAAATGAACTCAAAATTAATGGGATAGAATTAGCTCAAGTCTTAACGCGGACAGGGATAAAATTGGGAGTTTTTAACGCCTGTTGGGGAGCGCAACCAGCAGCAACTAATCACCAAGCTATCCCTGCTAGTAGTTTGGCAGAAGTGTTAATTCGTCATGGTGTGCCAGCGGTGTTAGGAATGCGTGATCAAATTGCTGATGCAGAAAGTTATAGTTTTATTCAAACTTTTGCTGCTAATTTGCGATCGCGTAAATTAATTGATGAGGCGGTAGCAGCAGCTAGACAAGAACTGTTGACACTGTATAAATTCAATCAACCAGCTTGGACTTTACCAGTTCTCTACCTCCATCCTGATTTTGATGGAGAACTGATTAAAGGCGTAGATGAAGGAGTTACAGAACTACCAGATCCGGCAATTTCTGGCATAGCTACCCCGGTGAATACAGCTTATTTGCGATGCCTAGGGCGGGCAAAGCCATCGCTGTCACGAGGAGAGAAAACTTGGTTATTACGTCCTGGTGTTACCCGCATCGGTCGCACGAAAGATAATGATATTGTGATCCCCGAACTTTACATTTCTAAACGACACGCGGAAATTTTATGTCGGCATACTCTCAATGAAACTACATCAATGATTACTTATTACCTACAAGATTTCTCTACCTATGGGACTACCTGGTATTTAAGCCCCAATGGTTGGCAACAAATTCTGCGGGAAGAAGTGGCTTTAACATCGGGAATGCAGTTAATGTTTGGCAGTTCTCAAGGTGACATTTGGGAATTTATCACAGAAGAATGCAGTAAGAGTCAGGATTGAAAACCGTTGAATATAATTTACCTGCAACCTGCTGGATTAAAATTTATTGAGATGATGTTTATTTCCATGACTTTACGGAAATCCAATTCTTCAGGTTGTAGCTGTCAACAACAACAATGAATTAATAGGGAAAAGAACATGAAAAACCAAGCTAAGGATTTAAATATTGTGAATATTGTCCCATCGAATCTGGATTTAGAATTTATAGAAGCACTACTAGAACCTGAAGATGCTACTTATCCCTGGAATTTGGCTGATGAATCGTCAGAAGCTTATTTTCAGCATCTAGAGCTACAATTTGGTTTGCAGGATTTCACCGACGCAGAACTAATCACCAGCGCCGATAATTTTTACCAAAACTTAGATATAATTTGGGATCAAGTTTCTGTTATTGAAAATAACAACATTAGTAAAAATACAGTTAATTATCTTCAGTCAGCTTTGCAAAATGCTTTTTCGGTTATGCCTGAAGTTTTACTCACGGCAATTGCTCAAAAAGCTGCTGAAGTTTCTATTCTTGAAAAATCAGCTAGTGAGAAATTAGTGGAATGTGTCCAGGCTTTACTACCCAGTTGGGAAATGGATGATCTCTTAGTTTTAGCTCGTCCTTTTGCTTATGCAATGCGAAGTAGTGAACCACAAACATTGACATCTATAATTAGAGATTTTGAACATCGAGATTGGGCAAATTTATCAGAAATAGAACAAGTAAAAATTACTTTAGCGATCGCTGATTATGCCCTCCAACATCTCTCAAAATCTGATTCTTAAACTTATTTTTAACTCTGTTCCCTGTCCCTGCTATCTGCTATTTTGGGTCGAGAAACCGGGTTGCAAAGTTTTTTGATCTTGTTGGTGATAATACCCTGGCTTTGAGAATGGCTGCCATGAGAAAAGCATAGGACAAAACACCAACTACCACCAAGAAAAAAGCATTAATCGAACCTGTGGCATTCCATAAAGCGTGAAGTGCAGAAGCACTCAAATAACCCACAGAGAGAATTTGCTTTCCTTTCAGGGGTTTTAACACAGCCAAACCAACAAAATAGCCTAAGTATCCACTGTAGGCCATGTGTCCAGCCACAGAACCTAAAATGCGGGGAATAAGTAACTGTAAACCCACTGATTGACTAGAATTTTGAGAAATTAAGGGAACATATTGACCAAGGGTTTCTAGTAAGGTAAAGCCGACAGCGGAAGCTGTACCCAGGAGAATGCCATCTAAGGGTTCCCAAACCCCAATCCGTTCTCTCCAAGGTGAAGGTAAGGAATTTCCAATCCAATATGCCCCTAATACTGGTAGTATTTTCAGCAACTCCTCCATTAACCCCGCCCCAAAAAACATCCGTACGAATAATTCGGTGAAGGTAATACCATCTGGAGATGTAGTATCTAAAGTCCCAGGTAAGATATCTCGGAATACTTTGATGAATAAATCTAATAGAGGACTCAGCAAAATTAACATTGTACTCAGTGCCGCAGCTATGAGTACCCACCAAGGCTTAGATTTACCACACAATTGATAAACAAAGTAGTAAGCCGCGAAAGCGATATAAGATCCGACAATTACTTGATTGGCTTGAGGATGACCCACACTAGCAAACATTAACACCACAAAAACTACCGTGAGGATTCCTGGGATTAGGTAGGCTTTGCGAGTTAAATCCTTACCAGTAGAGATAATGGGAAACAATTGTGTGAAGCTTACAGAATCCTGCTTTGATGACAGACTTTGGTTATTGATAGATGATAATACTGTCGCTTTACTCACATTAATTATCGTTTTTTGAGCAATAACTTCATACTCAAAAATAAATTGTGGTCCATCAGAGCCAAGGGAAATGCGATCGCCTAAATGTAATTCTTGACATCCTTTTAAGTGTTCTCCATTTAAAAAAGTGCCATTGGCGCTATTTAAATCACAAATTACCCAGCTACAACCGCTATTGGTCACTAAAGAAAGGGGACGAACTACCGCATGACGACGAGATACCATCCGGTATATCATGGCATCCAAGACAATTTGGCAGATGGGGTCACGTCCAATTACCATTTCTTTACCAGGAAGCAACGAGTAGCGAGATGCTGACTCGGAAACTTCGACCTTACTGGACACCAACCGCAGAAATGCATTCTGTGTTGCGTTTTTGCCTGTCATCGAGTTACTGAGTGTGTCTAAACAAATTCTCTGGCTGATGCCACGCGATCAAATTTTCTGCTAGTAGAGTTAATTTTCGCCATATTCACGGCCGCACCACCTCTGAATATACCATAGCTTCTCTAACCATTACTCCCATTCAAAATACAAAATTGAAAAAAATAATAGATTAATAGCAATAATCCGCATTTAATTCCCTTTTTGAGAATTACTACTCCGAATTATCAAATAACTAATTGATAAAGAAAGAATCGCAATACCTAAACCGATAATTTCGATACCTTCAGTAACTTTCACGTCAAGAATAATAATTTTTCTGGCAATAGCAATTAAAGAAGTAACAATAACTAGTTCAACTTGTAAAACTTGCTTTTTGAGATAGCCAGTAATATTTTCTAGTATTTCTAAAGCAATTAAAACATTGAGAAATAAACCGAAAGTTTGAAACAATGTCTTGCTAAAACTACCTTCTTGTGGAGAAAGTATTTCCTTAAAAATAAATATTGCTAAATCACCAAGTGTTGCAAAAATTACCAATACCATAAATAGAGATAGTAATTTTGCAACTATTACCTCAATAACTTCAATCATGTGCATGAAGCTTTTATCACTGGTAAGTTCTAGAAAGCTTTTAATGAATTTTCTCATTTGATCCTCCTTGATTAAAATTAAGTTGAAAATTATGAAGATAAAACAAAAATCCTGTAGATAAATCTCAAGGATCAAAAAGCATAATATATTTTCTCTTTTCACAAACTTTGCAGTTTAAGAAAATTCCTTTAACAATAATCATGATCATGCTTTAACAATTTAGATATCTAAAAAAATAATCATAACTATTGATGATTAACTATAGGTTGAATTGTTTGTGCATTTCTAATTTATGAATACAGTTAATATCTTACCATTGAGAGGACTGAAATTGATAATTTTTAAAAGTAGATTCTACAGAAATTGGTAATAATGGCACAGCATAGGCTTTTAATCCTGCTTGAACGGAATTATGAAAAGCTTCTGAATAGGTAAGAGTGTTAGCTTCCGCATCATCTACCCATAGCCTACCCCAGTGCATAGGGACAAAGACAGTAGCGGGGGAAATAACTTTTGTAATTTTAGCGGGAAAATTAATTTTACCATGACCCTCGCAGAATAGATCCCCGACTTCTTAAAGAAGTCGGGGATCTGGGTATTAAGGAGCTACTTAACTCACAGTTTCTAACTGTAAATTTATGGCTTCTTGCTCCTGTTCATGCTGCTGGAATTCTGCTAATTCCGATTCTATTTCTGCCTTTACCTCATGACGGAACTTGAAAAAATGTTCACCTGTACCCAAAGCAATTAAATAATCATATAATAGATGAGGTTTTTGCCGTGCCATTGTTATTAATTGCTGCCAAAAAACAAACCGTGTAGAACGGAGCATTCCCTGTCGCCAACAAATAGACATTAAAAATTTAAACTCTGGTTTTGTTAAAGTCCGTTGATATTTAGCTCGCCAACCTTCCATCATCATAAAATGGCGAAAAGTCCGTTTCAGGTATGGCATAGGTTCATACAAATTCCAAAAAGCATCAATAAACTCCTCCGCAATTTCCGACATTGGCCGAGTGGGAACAAAATTCATTAAGGCTTTTTGAGAACCCATAAATTCACCCAAACCATCCCTTAACCGTCCTTCTTTTTGCAAGCGAGTCCACATAGCTGTATTCGGTAATGCTTGCAATAAGTTAAGATGAGCTTGGGGAATACAAGTTGCTTCCACAAACTCTTGAATCCGTTTACCTGCGCCTGGTTTTTCACCATCAAATCCTAAGATAAAACCAGACATAATTTGTAATCCGGCTTTAGTAATTTTATTGCAGGATTCAACTAGGGAACTACGAGTATTTTGTGGTTTATTAATTCCTACTAAACTGTCTACATCAGGGGTTTCAATCCCCATAAATACCTGGACAAAACCAGCTTTTACCATTAATTCTAGTAACTCATCATCTTCAGCTAAATTCAAAGAAGCTTCTGTTAATAAAGCAAAAGGATAATTACGTTCTTCCATCCAGGGAATTAATGCCCTTAAAAAGACTTTAGCATTGCGTTTATTGCCAATAAAGTTATCATCAACAATAAACACATAACGCCACCAACCCATCTTATATAAAACTTCTAATTCCGCCAGAATTTGCTCAGGTGTTTTTGTGCGGGGCTTGCGGCCAAAAAGGGTAATAATATCGCAAAATTCACATTGGAATGGACAACCACGGGAAAATTGCACCGTCATTGCTATATAAGCATCTAAATCTAATAAATCAAACCGAGGTGAGGGAGTTGTGGTGACATCTGGTTTTTCTGTGGCGCGGAAAATCCCCTTTTCTTCTCCCTTTTCTAAAGCTTCTACAAACATGGGAAGAGTGATTTCCCCTTCATCTAAAATTAAATAATCTGCGCCTGCTTCGAGGACAAATTCTGGTACAGATGTGGCAAATGGTCCCCCCACTGCGACTTTTTTACCTAACTTTTTGCCTTTTCTAATTAAGTCGCCAAAATCCTGTTTTTGGATAATCATTGCAGAGATGATGACTATATCGCACCATTCCCAATCTGCATCTGTTTCTAGACGGACATTGCGATCGCTCAATCTGAATTCCCAATCACTCGGTAACATCGCTGCAACAGTGATTAAACCTAATGGGGGATTCGTAGCACGTAACCCAGCTAAATCAATGGTTTCCTGATAAGACCAGAATGAATTAGGCATTATCGGCCAGATTAATAAAGCTTTCATTAAGCATATTCCCCTGAGTTGTGTTTTGATCAAAACCTATTTAGTCTGAAGTATAAAAGTTAGGTTAGTTGGTTTTTATCTCTCTGGAGGTACAGATTTTTTTAGTTTTATATTTAAGCAACAAAACAGATAATATAAGAGAATAAAGATAACTGAAAAATGATAAGTAGTTTAAAAATTCTCAATCACTACTATATGCAAATAATTACTAATTAGCAAGAATTAATTGCTACCAAAAATCAAATCAATTCGATTTTAGATCAAAGAAATATTACACAAGATGATAGGGACATAGTTTTAGATATTCTTAATGGTAAACGCCAATTAACAGCAAACCAAATTCAAGATTTAGCTGTTTTTTCTCAAATTGATCCTACTTATTTAGTTGCATAACTGAGTTTTACACTTACCGGGTAATTCTATAAACTTCTGGCAAAAGTCGAGAAAAGAGAAAAGATACTTTTCATTAACCTCATCACTAATCCCCAATCACTACTAAAATGAGTCTTGTAACCGCCCCATTTACAAAGCGGGGAAGAGGAGATAAATAACGGATAATTATGGGTAAGCAGCGCGTTCTGTCGGGAGTTCAACCAACTGGTAATTTACACTTAGGTAACTATTTAGGTGCGATTCGCAACTGGGTAGAAATTCAAGACCAGTATGAAAATTTCTTTTGTGTGGTAGATTTACACGCCATCACTGTACCGCATAATCCCGCCACTTTGGCGGCTGATACTTACAATATTGCTGCATTATATTTAGCCTGTGGCATTGATTTACAGCATTCTCACATCTTTGTTCAGTCTCACGTTTCCGCACACAGTGAACTGACTTGGTTGCTAAATTGCATTACCCCTCTGAACTGGTTGCAAGATATGATCCAGTTTAAGGAAAAAGCCGTTAAACAAGGGGAAAATGTCGGTGTTGGTTTGTTAGATTATCCTGTGCTAATGTCGGCAGATATTCTCCTTTATCAAGCTGATAAAGTGCCAGTAGGTGAAGATCAAAAGCAACATTTAGAACTAACGCGAGATATCGTCAATAGGTTTAATCACCAATTTGCGAAAAAAGCACCTATATTAAAATTACCAGATCCTTTAATTAGAAAGGAAGGTGCAAGGGTGATGAGTTTGACAGATGGAACCCGGAAAATGTCAAAATCAGATCCTTCAGAATTAAGTCGGATTAATATTTTAGACTCACCAGAGGAGATTACTAAGAAGATTAAACGCTGTAAAACTGATTTAGTGAGGGGTTTAACCTTTGATGATTCAGAACGCCCAGAATGTCATAATTTATTAACTCTGTATACCCTACTGGCTGGAAAAACCAAGGAAGAGGTAGCGGTTGAATGTGCAGATATGGGTTGGGGACAATTCAAACCTTTATTGACAGAAACGGCGATTTGTGCTTTACAGCCAATTCAAAATAAATATCAGGAGGTAATGGCGGATAAAGGCTATTTGGAGTCAGTGTTGCGAGATGGTGGCGAGAAAGCCAGAGCGATCGCTAATCAAACTTTAGCAGATGTTAAAGCTGTTTTGGGTTTCACTGTTCCTCTTTAAGGTTTAAGCTTTTAGGTGTCTGATGTTTTACCTTATTAGCAAACCGAAATTATAATGTTATGCCGGATACCCATAGCTTTAGTGCTTTTAATAACTTCCGTAAAGCCGCCCTTGCAGGTGAATTTTTAATTACCGCCGAAGTTGCACCTCCCAAGGGAGGAGATCCAGTCCATATGATTTCAATGGCGGCGACTCTTAAGGGAAGGGTTCATGCTGTCAATATTACTGATGGTAGCCGTGCCGTAATGCGGATGTCTTCGTTGGTAGCCTCGGTAATTTTATTGCAAAGTGGGATTGAGCCGATTTGTCAGTTTGCTTGCCGCGATCGGAATAGAATCGGATTACAAGCGGATTTAATGGGCGCTCATGCTTTGGGTATCCGCAACATTTTAGCTTTAACTGGCGACCCTGTAAAAGCAGGAGATCATCCTCAAGCAAAAGCCGTTTTTGATTTAGAAGCTGTGCGGTTATTGCAGTTAATTAGAAACATGAATCAGGGCTTTGATTTTAATGAGAAACCTCTCACTGATGGCGCATTAGATTTATTTGCCGGTGCAGCGGTAGATCCTCAATCTCAAAGTTGGTCAGGTTTACAAAGTCGGTTTGAAAAGAAGATAGTAGCCGGGGCGCAATTTTTTCAAAGTCAATTAATTACTGATTTTAAAATATTAGAAAAGTTCATGGATAAAATTGCTGTAGGTTACAATAAACCAATTTTGGCGGGAATTTTTCTGTTGAAATCGGCAAAGAATGCCCAGTTTATTAATAAAGCTGTTCCCGGTGTGAATATTCCTGAACACATTATTGAGAGGTTAGCAAAAGCGAAACATCCTCTCGAAGAAGGAATGAAAATTGCCGCCGAACAAGTGCAGATTGCGCGAGGATTGTGTCAGGGTGTGCATCTAATGGCGGTAAAGCGGGAAGATTTGATTGCACCGATTTTGGATTTAGCGGGGGTCGAAAAGGTTAGTTAGCCTATAGGGGTAATTCATGAATTACCCCTACTAAATTAGGATGATCAAATTTAGCTGCGTAACAGCTTACAGTTTTGAAAACCAGCAAATTCAGTTTTTTCCAAACATTGAGAACGCAAAACATTGATGAAAACGTAAATTACCTTTCTCCTTTTGTAGTCATTGATAACTTCCCATTTATCCTCCAATACCATGCAAATATATTGCAGTCAACAACACATAAATAATGGTAGTCATCGTTTTTGTACTCATTGCGGTGAAGCATTACCTTTGAGTGTGGGACAAGTTATTGATAATCGTTATGAAATTGCGCGAATATTGGGACAAGGTGGTTTTGGCCGCAGTTATTTAGCGATTGATCGGCAAAAATCTCGTAAAACCTGCGTTTTAAAGGAATTTGCCCCCAATATTGTCAAACCGCAGGAGTTAGAAAAAGCAAAGGAACTGTTTGAACGAGAAGCAAATGTCCTGAAAAAAATCCAACATCCCCAAATTCCACGTTTTCACGCTTCTTTTCAGGCAAAAATTGGGACTAAGGATTTTTTCTTTTTGGTGCAAGATTATATTGAGGGTGATAATTATGACCAATTATTTACAAAGCGTCAAAGTCAGGGAAAGTCTTTTAGTGAAGAGGAGGTTATTAATTTACTACACAATATTCTCCCAATTTTGACTTATATTCATTCTCTAGATATAGTTCACCGCGACATTTCCCCGGATAATTTGATTTTACGTCAAAGTGATAATTTACCTGTGTTGATTGATTTTGGTGGTGTCAAACAGTTACCAGCTGATCAGGGTTTTTGGCGGACACAATTGGCTGTAAATGCAACTTTATTAGGTAAAAAGGGATACGCACCTGAAGAACAGTTACTTCAGGGAAAAGTCTATAAAAGCAGTGATTTTTATTCTCTAGCAGTGACGGCTTTAGTATTGATCACGGGGAAAGAACCAAATTTACTTTATGATAGCTATAATGGCGTTTGGTTTTGGGGTCAGGAAATTAAGGTTAGCCCCAAATTAGAGGCTGTCTTCAAAAAGATGTTGGCATATAAACCGAGCGATCGCTATCAAAAAGCCGAACAAGTTATTAAAGATTTACCTTTACCATCTCTTTCATCTACACCACAGACTATGCAAACTCCTACCAATAATCCCCATCCTTATATTACTAAGTTAAAAACAGAGGTGGTAGCACCAGGTATAAAACGCGCTCGGACTCTTCATAGTGGTGTCCACAACAAAACGACATTATTTGTCCAGAAAATTCCGATGCCAATATGGTTGCGGCCTTTTACTGTTAGCTTTATTATGACTACGGGAATGTTGTTAACAGGCGCTGGTGTATTCGCTTTAGGAAATTTTGCAGTTAAGGGGATAACATCAATTACAGTTCCTCAAATTGAAGTTCCTCAAATTCCATCTATTAATAATTCTGGAAATGGGAATAATGGTAAACGCAGTATTCAGCAAATTTCCAGTCGTCTGCAAAAACTAGAAATTTCTGCGAATTTTTTTAATAATACAGTTAATGAAGTTTTCTATACCCAAAAACCAGAATTAAATAAACGTCAGTTAACTGAGAAACCGGCAGATGCTGCTTTGCGGGAACAATGGAATTATGTTGCAGATCAGTTGTTAAATAATATAGAAAAGGCTAATTTAAGTGAAACTGCTAGAAAGAAAATAGGTAGTTATAGTCAACAAGATTCTCAACGCTGGGAACAACTTGCTAAAGCTGGAAGATTGGGTAAGTATAAATCTTTCCAGGATTTACGCGCAGATACATATCAGACATTTGAACCATTGTTTCCTGGTCAAGAACGTGGGAAACTAAATCAAAAAACTTTTCTGCAAATTTGGTATGCGATCGCATCTGATAAAGTAGAGAATAAGTAATAGGTAATGGGTAATGGGTAATGGGTAATTTGTCAGAACTGACAACTAACAACTGACAACTGTACGGGCGAAGCATTTGGAGAACTATTTTTGGCAATGACCGATAATTTATCTTCCAAATGCTTCGCCCCTACTGACAACTGACAACTGTACGGGCGAAGCATTTGGAGAACTATTTTTTGGAATGACCGATAATTTATCTTCCAAATGCTTCGCCCCTACTAACAACTGACAACTGTACGGGCGAAGCATTTGGAGAACTATTTTTTGGAATGACCGATAATTTATCTTCCAAATGCTTCGCCCCTACTAAGTAAGTGGACGTTAAATAACCAAAATGTGTAACGATATGTAAATTCACCTCAATGCGTTATTGTGGTTGAGTTTTAGCCATTTCACAAAACGAAATATACTTTGATTTTTCTCCGCCTACCT
>Ga0208857_1000055_pt1 | contig 29940 bp, 26 predicted proteins | sample LakMenEpi05Nov12_FD_150674 | JGI IMG/M metagenome (GOLD analysis project Ga0208857, IMG submission 150674) | Freshwater microbial communities from Lake Mendota, WI - 05NOV2012 deep hole epilimnion (SPAdes) | ecosystem: Environmental > Aquatic > Freshwater > Lake > Epilimnion/Euphotic zone ... | reverse complement strand
GGTTTTATCTTGCTCACGAGTTAAAAATACCCTTAAACGAGCACCCATATTTTAATCACCTCACTAGATTTATTTTCCGTATTTACTTATCTTTACATAGTTTGGTTTCTTTGCGCCGACTTACTTACTCAAGATTGACATTTTTATTTTGATCATAGATAAAAAATATTAAAGTATTATTGATAACTGATTAAATCACTTGAGTCCTAACTGAGTTAAAATTAGTTAAGGTTAAGAAATATAAAGAAAATGGCAGAAAAATTGAGTCAACTCCTAGAACCGATTGCAGCCTGGTTTCGTTCTTTAGGTGTTCCTGAAGCTGTTGTGCATTGGGGACATCCTGCGATGATGGGGATTGTGATTTTTGTAGTGGGAAGTTTTGTGGGGGTGACGGGTTGGCGCGGAAAGTTGCTGGAGGGGAAGGATAAGGATGCAGCTATTCAAAGCCGTAATGCTCATCGTCAATTAGCTCCTTGGTTGTTTGTATTTTTGGCAGGTGGCTATACTGGTGGGATTTTATCTTTAGTGATGCAGCAAAAACCACTGTTTGAAAGTCCTCATTTTTGGACGGGTTCACTGGTACTAATACTGTTGTTAATTAATGGTGTAATTTCTCTAAGTGGATTTTTTGGAAATAAAGCTGGTTTGCGTGCAGTTCATGCTTATTTGGGGTCTACAACTCTTTTGATTATGTTTGTTCATGCTGTATTAGGGTTAAATTTAGGCATTTCTTTGTGATGTTATTATTGCCAAAGTCACCAAAGATGAATTATATCTTTCCCAAGCAGGTTAAATATTTATGCGGTATTCTCTGAACTGGGTGCTTTGGCAATTAAATTTTTATGATGCAGACGAGTGGAATAATTATCTGTCTTAGTTATATTTTGGGTTTGCTGTTTACGGCTATTCCTTGGGGTGGTGTGTGGATTCTGCTGTTGGGTGTGGTGGGAGCGGTTTTCTTTCGCCGCATATATGCTAATCTGCGGCAATTTGCTCTCAAAAAAGAAAATGCCGTTACGAAACAGAAAACAGTAGTTAATAACTGGGCAGGTACTCCCCATCCTAGAATATGGTTAATAGCTGGTGTTGTGGGTTTATTGGCTACTGTTTATTTGCAATTGCGTGTTCCTCAACCGGGAATCAAAGATATTAGTCAATTTGCAGATGGGGATAATAGTAATCTTGAACAATTGGTGATTGTCCGGGGGTTGGTGGATAGTAATCCTCGGATAACTCGTAGTCAACGAGGACAATTTTGGTTGGTAGCGACTCAATTAGATGAGGTAAAAAATGACCAGGGTCCTGCGGGGACTCCCAAGGGGGTGACGGGGAGGTTATATGTGACTGTACCGATACTCCAATCTACTGGGTTATATCCTGGACAACAAATTGCGGTGACTGGATTTTTGTATAAACCGACTGCGGCTTCCAATCCTGGTGGGTTTGATTTTCAGAAATATTTGCGACAAGAGGGGACTTTTGCGGGTTTAATTGGTAGACAGATTAATATTCTTGATGATGAACGTCCTTGGGGATGGTGGCAAGTTCGTGAGAAAATTGGGCGATCGCAAACTCGTTTATTAGGTGTTCCTGAAGGTCCCCTTGTCAGTGCAATGGTTTTAGGTAGTAAAGCCGTTGATTTACCTTATGATATCCGAGATTTATTTGTCAGGACAGGTTTAGCTCCTGCTTTAGCTGCATCTGGGTTTCAAACTTCTCTAATTTTAGGTGTAGTTTTACAGCTAACAAGACGTACAAATAAAGCGACGCAGATTACCCTGGGTGGCTTGAGTTTAATTGTGTTTTTGTTTTTAGTAGGTTTTGAACCTGCGGTATTAAGAGCGGTAATTATGGGTTTTGCGGCTTTGCTGGGTTTAGCGTTAGAAAGAAATGTTAAACAATTGGGGTCTTTGTTAATAGCAGCAACATTATTATTGTTATTTAATCCCTTGTGGATTTGGAATTTAGGTTTTCAATTAAGTTTTTTAGCGACGTTGGGGTTAATTGTTACGGCATCATCTATCACTGAACGTTTAGATTGGCTACCACCTGCGATCGCTTCTTTAATTTCTGTGCCTCTAGCAGCAACGATTTGGACTTTACCGCGACTGCTAGATTTTGCTTGTGTGATTATAGTTTATAGTGTGCCTCTCAATATTTTGACGACACCATTTATTTCTATCATTAGTATTGGGGGAATGATTGGCGGTTTGGTAAGTTTAATTTTACCAGAGTTAGGTGGCACTTTAGCCAGTTTTTTATATTATCCCACCCATTGGTTAATTCAAATGGTGGAATTTTTCGATCATTTACCAGGAAGCCAGATACCAGTTGGGAGTATATCAATTTGGCAAATGTTGACTATCTATCTTTTAATTATTTTAGTTTGGTTAGTCCGGTGGTGGCAAAAACGTTGGTGGTTTGCAGGTTTAATTGCAGTTAGTTTGGTGATTTTTCCTGTTTGGCATTCTGCTAATAATTTGGTGAGAATTACTTTGTTAGATACTAAAAATGAACCTGTTTTAGTAATTCAAGATCGGGGGAATATTACGGTCATTAATGGGGGGAATGAAGGGACTGGTAGATTTACTATTTTACCATTTTTAAGGCAGCAAGGGATAAATCAGATTAATTGGGCGATCGCTAGTAAGTTTCCTGGTTATACCAATGATGCTTGGTTGGAAATTATGCAAAGTTTACCAATTAAGAATTTATACGAATATACTCCTAAGTTAGCAGACAATATTGGAACTCAATTACTACAAAAGGAACTTCAAAAACAGCAAGGAATCTATCAAAATTTAGCAGTTGGTCAATCTATAAATAATCCGACAATTACAGCACAATTAATTAATGATCAAGTACCAATTTTAAAGTTACAAATTTTTAATCAGAATTGGTTATTGGTAGGAAATATTAAGTCTCAACAAATTGCAGAATTGATTAAGAGTGGGGATTTATCTTCTCCCCAGGTGTTGTGGTGTCCATCAGAATCTTTACAGGATTTAGTTTTAGCACTCAAACCACAAATAGCGATTGCTCCTGCTAATAATCTAGATAGTAAAGTATTATCTTCTTTGAGTAAAGGACAAACAAAACTTTTCTTGACTGGTAAAGATGGTGCAATTCAATGGACACCCAATGGGAATTTTCAAACTTTCATTCAGACGACAGAAAATAAATCTTCTGTTTTGTAATAAATCTTGATTTTGTTTCGCGCAAAGACGCTAAGGAGCAAAGACGCAAAGGAAGAAAGAGATATAATCTATTATCAAAAGTTGAAAGTCAAACACAAAGAGACTTTCAACTTTTCTGCTTAAGCATCTTGGGGATTAAGACGACTCATTTGCCATGTGGTGTATGTACCTATGGGACTCCAAAGTAAATAGGGCAATAATAGTAATGCTGCCCAGAGGGATACTGATAAGACTGCAAGTGTGATTAACAGACAAATGAGTAATCCTGTACCACCGAGGATTGTACCAGCGATGAGACTGCGAAAACGTAACATTACAGGGCTGTAAGCTATAGTAAATATCTCTAGTAGTAGGTACAAACCCATCATTAAACGGGTTATATCAGTATTTGGGCTGTGTTCCCAAATGATGTAAGCTGACCAAGCACCACAGATAAAAATTATAGTCCAAATCAGGGGAATTGCTGATTCAAAGGTTAACCATTTGGGTCTTTGTAAATGCCGAAACCATTGACTCTGGTTGGGTGTAATCCAGTTCCCAGCGAAGCCTACTAAGAATGCGATACTGCCAATTATCATCCAAGATTTAATCATAATTGCTTTGGTGCTGACCTCGGTGAAAGTCTGACGCAATGATATTACAACAAAATAGTTCCTAAGAGTATAGATAAATATTTTAACTTCTAATTTGTAGGTGTCTTATTAAATGGGTATTAATGAAGCTCTTTTATCTCGAAAAATTTGAAGACGTGAAAATATTAGGATCTCGATATTCTTGACAGGACAGTAGAAACGCATATATTAGCCATTATAATCTGTATTAATTATTTCATCGAGAATATGTTTATATACTCTCTACTTTACCAACGTAGTGCAGTAAAAATGATGTAATTTGAATTTATAAAGCGGTTTTCTGCTATAAATTATTGTAATTAACCAAAAAATATAACTATATTATGACTCATTTTGGCATTCTTTGTCCAGCAGCAATAGGCCATCTCAACCCAATGTTTGTTTTAGGAAGAGAATTAAAACGGCGTGGTCATCGTGTTACATTATTTCACATCCCCGATGTTCAATCTAAGGTTGATAAGGCTGGATTAGAATTTTGGAAAATAGGAGAATCTGAATTTTCCCCTGGAACATTAGAACCACTATACAAACAGTTGGGAGAATTGAGTGGAATGGCAGCATTAAATTTCACAATAGACTGGCTAGAAAAGGAAACAAAGATGCTATTTAGTGAAACACCTACAGCAATCTCGAAAGCAGGAGTAGAGGCTTTATTAGTAGATCAAGTAACAATTGGAGGCGGAACTATTGCCGATTTCCTGAAAATACCTTTTATCACTGTATGCAATGCCCTTCTTATTAATAGGGAAGCAGGAGTTCCACCTTATTTTACCAATTGGGACTATAATACAGCCTGGTTGTCTACTTGGCGAAACCGTGCAGGTAACTTTTTACTTAATCGGTTATCACAAAAAATTTGGAAATTAGTAGCAGATCAACGTCGTCAATGGAATTTAGCAAGTTACACTTGTCGTGACGATGCTGGTGGAAAACTCGCTCAGATATGTCAGCTACCTGCTGAATTTGACTTTCCGCGGGTATGTTTACCTAAAACATTTCACTATACTGGTCCATTGCAAGATCCATCAGGATTAGAGCCTCTTTCATTATCACCAGTACCTTTTCCTTTTGAAAAATTGAATGGTAAACCATTAATTTACGCTGCATTAGGTACTTTACAAAATCGCAAACAGGAAATTTTTCAAATGATTGCGGAAGCATCTATGGGATTAGATGTACAACTTGTGATTTCTTTGGGTCAGCCACAAATAAAAGAATCAGATTTTAACCTCGCAGGTTCACCTGTAGTCGTACCTTATGCGCCCCAACAGCAATTGATTTCGCAATCTGTTCTCACTATTACTCATGGTGGTATGAATGCAGTTTTAGGGGCTTTGAGTAGTGGAGTTCCACTGGTAGCGATTCCGATTACTAATGAACAGCCAGGAATTGCTTCTCGAATAGCTTATACAGGTGCTGGAGAATTTTTACCCCTGTCTCGTTTAAATATTACAAGTTTGCAGGAAATAATTAAGCGGGTCTTAACAGAATATTCTTATAAACAAAATGCACTGAGGCTAAAAGAGGCAATTGTTAGGGCTGGAGGAGTAAATTACGCTGCTGATATTGTCGAAAAGGCTATATATAGTGGCAAGCCAATTCTATTTGATCAAATTAAACATTAAAATGTGATAGTGATCGCTCTCACATTACCATATTTTGAGCGATCGCACCTTAAAAACCTTACCTCACACCACTTTCTATAACTGGCTGATTTTTCTCTCTTTTCCCCTTCACAACCATTTTCACACCCCCACCTGGACCCAATAAAGCCCCCTTCCTTGCAGGTTGTACGGGTTGAGTATCAGCTAATTCCATATTCCAATTAGACAACACATTTGCTAATACCAATTTCATTTCAAATAAAGCAAAAGCCATGCCAATACAGCGACGATTTCCACCACCAAAAGGTACAAACTCAGTAGGAGAAAATTGCCGTTCTAAAAAACGCTCTGGTTTAAACTGTTTAGAATCAGGATATAAATCTTCTCGATGATGAGTGAGATAAATACAAGGAATAACAATAGTTCCTGCTTCTAAATTATAACCCATCAACTCAAAGGGTGATTTTACCAATCTATTTAAAGCCAACATGGCCACCGGATACATTCGCAATGTTTCTGAACAAACAGCATTTAAATAGGGTAATTTAAAAATCTCATTTGCATCTGGATTTTCACCCAAATTATCCAATTCTTGCAATAATTTTGCTCTTACCTGTGGGACATGATTAATCCAATAAAGCGCCCATGTTAAAGAAGTCGCGGTAGTTTCATGACCAGCTATCAATAAAGTAATCAATTCATCTCGTAATTCAACATCACTCATAGGTTGACCATTTTCATCTCTAGCAGCCATCATCAAAGATAATATATCACTGCGAGATGAATCGGGTTTTTCTTGACGTTCCTTAATTTCCGCATAGATAACTTCGTCAATTTCAGCTTTTAACTGTAAGAATTTGTGCCAAGGACTCCACGCACCTAAATCCTTTTGCAAGAAGGGAAAAACTAACATCATGGCTCGCAAAAAAGGTTGTTTAGGATTGAGAATCTTTAATAATAATGTCTTCAATTGCTCATAATGTGAGCCATCCTGTAAACCAAATACAGCTTTTAAAATCACTTCAAAAGAGATTTCTTGCATAGAATAAAGGATATTAAATGTTTGTCCAATTTGCCATTTATTAGTAACTTGCTGAGTAATTTCGCTAATTAAATCACCATAGGCCAACATTCTTTCTCCATGTAAAGGAGGAGTTAATAATTTACGTTGACGTTGATGAGGTTTCCCTTCTAATGCTAATAAAGATTGTCTTCCCAATAAAGGGGCTTGAACTCCCGCTGGTTCACCAGAATCTAACTGTTTGGTATCTGTGGTGAAAATCTGTTGAATTGCTTGAGGATTGCTAATAAATATCTGCGGAGTGAAAACTGGACCAACTCTCAAAGTAAAAATATCACCATAGTTTTTAGCACATTCTTCCATATATCCCAAAGGATCTTTTAACCATTGATATGTCTGTATCCAAGGGTGGGTTTTTGGTCCATCAGGTAGTTTAAGATTAGACATTTTGATGAATTTCCTATGATTACAAATTAAATGAATATCGGGTAGGTAATGAAAAAAATCTCATTTAATGAGATCACAATTCTAATTTAGAAATTGTCCTAATTGTTAATTCTTGGACATTATTCAACACTATCTTTGCCCCAGATTGTATTAGCTTCTGTGTATAAGCTTCACATCCTTCTACTGTTTCCTGAACATGGGGAGGTAAAACTCCTACACCTAACCAAGTCCGAGAATTATCTACAGCTTTTGCTTTTTCCACAGTGTGCATATCTGCTACCGTATCACCTACATATACAACTGTTGGTTTTTGATTACTACCATTTTCTAATATATTAATAGTAGCAAAAAGTCCAGTCGGATCTGGTTTACCAGGTGCGTCTTCCATAGCAATTAAAACAGGAGATTGTAAACCCAAACGTTGTTCTAAAATGTAGTTAGCACTCAAACGAGTAGCACCACTGAAAAAACCCCAAGCAATACCAGATTTTGTTAATTCTTGAAAATAACTCGGCTGGGCTAATAAAGGTTCATGACAAATATAGCCATTCCAATTTTTGGTATCTGTACCGCGATAACGGCTTTGAAAATAAGTAACTATGTTGGCATAATCTAATTGTATTTCTTGTCGCTGCTGTCCTTGACTGATAAAATGACGGTAAATTAATTCCTGGGAGGCTTCCCAATCGTTATTCCAAATTCCTTCAGATTTGAGGTTATCAATGTCTACAGGTGTGGGACGATAGGCTTGGGTAGTGAAATACTCTACTGTATCGGAGATAGCGCGACGATATGAACCGCTCACGTCACGGATAACCCCGTCTATATCAAATATAACTATTGCTTTTGTGTTTTCGGTCATGGAAGAAATTGGCAAAGGATAATTATAAAATTCTATAGTAATCCTATTTGATTTTTTCAGCAGCGTCATGCCTCAAAATAAAAGAGATCCCCAGATAAAAAGTGACAATGCTGATATAATAGACCTACAATTTTGATTAAATCAGTGGCAAACAACATAAAAATGGTAACTATCGTTGTCCTGATTAATATCCTTATTTCCCTCATGCTCCTTTATCTAGCTCAACAATTACGAAAAGCAAAAGATACTTTAGCATTTATAACAGATACATTTAATCAATATGAACGTGCTAGTTATGCAGCCCTACATACAGTACCAGATAATATTTATATCGGTAAAGAAAAAATTCGCAATCTCCGATTAGAGAACCAAATACTTAAACAGCAAATTCAACAAATGCGCCAAATTCTTAGTTTGATTCTCTTAGTTAAGCAAATTTCCCAAGGATCATTTTCCCTTCCATATCTAAAATTGAAAAATCCGAGTAAACTGGGATAGAATCTCCAGAGTTATCAATTATGCTTAAGCGTTCTAAGTTCGAGACAACTCAGTCTCAAATCATGCACCGTGCAGAAGAATTAATTAGTGCTGCATCAAATCGCTATCGGATTACGGTACAAGTTGCAAATCGTGCTAAACGGCGACGTTATGAAGATTTTGAAAATAACGAAGATTCCATCATGAAGCCTGTTCTCAGAGCAATTATTGAAATGTCTGATGAATTAAATCAGCCAGAAATTATTGGGGAACTATAAAAGGTAAACTAATCACCGTCATACCTGTCAAGGGTTTGGCGGTATTTTGGATAATGAAGAAAATACTAATTTATTTTGAGTCTTCATGATTAAAATATTTTACTTTACTAGATATGGCGGATAAAAATTTAGAAGCTTTAATCGTCAAAATTGTCAAAAAGGTAATTAGAAAAGAGATCAAAAATCAAAATCAGGATAATTTGCCAATTGTCTTGGCTGATTCTAATTCTCCATTAGATAATTGGCAAAATGCAAATGCTACAGAAGAATTGATTGATGATTTAGAGATTAGTCCTTATACCAGATTACCTGATAAAGAAGATATAGAGCTTGAGCGTAAATTACGAGAACTCAAGTTTAAACAAGAATTGAGAAAAGATTGGATTTCCTTTTTAGTGAAAGATGTAATTGTTTATTCTGCAACTACGATTTTCATTTTTACACTTGCTGGCTTTTATCTATTTCGTATTCCTAGCCATTAGACATCTATGAAATATCAATGTGTATTTTTGGAAATTCTCATAGAGACGTTATTTGGAACATCTCTATTTTAAATTATTTACCGCCTATTATTGATTATTTATTGATTTTAATGGTACTACCACAGCAGGTAAATGTTTATCCATCCAATTAACTAAATCAGTGATTACCTCAACATAATTAATATCGTAGTGTAAATCATGATAGCCTCCAGGGTACTCAATTCTTAACTTGTCTGGATAGGTAACATTTTGATAAAAAGTTGCACTTCCTGCTGGTAAAGCGATTCTATCAGCACCACCATGTAAAATTAACAGAGGTATTTGCCATTTTTCAGCCTGAGTATGAATCCAATCTACTGTAGTAAAAAACTCTGTAGATAACCTAGCAGTAGCGAGAGTATGGCGTAATTTATCTTGAGTATAGGAATTTAAAATTTTCTGATCTCGTGAACCTGCGCTAAAATCCAAGCCAATATTCAAGGAAAAACGCGGCCACACCTGGGAAAGTAACTTACCTAAAACTACACGACTCAGCGGTACTCCTACTTGACCAATGCTGGGTGCAAAAGCAATCACACCTGACAACTCAGATTTATTTTGTACATAATGAAGAGTATAATCTAATGCAATCACTCCCCCCATACTATGTCCCAATAGAAAAATTGGGCATCCTGGTTGTTGTTGTTGAATCAAATTGAGGAAACTTTGCAAGTCATTACGAAATTCTGCCCAGGTATTAATATAACCTCTTTGACCAGATGAACGTCCGTGACCACGTAAATCAAAACCATAGATAGCATATTCTTTCGGTAACAAATGCTCAACTATGGTCTTGTAAAGTCCGCTGTGTCCTCCGAGTCCATGGACAATGGCTAAGATTCCTTTGACTTCACCTCCAGGATGCCAGCTTTGGTAATACAAATCAAGTCCACCCACACCTGGAAATTTGCCTTCTTGACGAGATGCAATTGTGTCGCTGTGATCAATCATAAAGTTAATTTTTACTTCCTTCGCCAGTAAGCTACTAGCTCATTAACGTATATTGTAGATAAAATTGCTTCTAACTGTAGGAAGAAATACAGATAATTTCTCTAAAAACTATTATGTATAGAATAGATCTCCGACTTCTTCAAGAAGTCGGGGATCTGGATAAAGTAGTGACTTACATGACAATATTTGATATTGAAATAGATTAATATTAAACATTTAGTAATTAGTTATTGCTCATATTAATTCTTAATGCAGCTTCACAAAATTACCAGATTAAGCCTTTTTTCCTTGAGAAATTAGTTTTATTAGGCTTACATGAAATTGGGATCACTCAATAAAAAAAACAACTAACAAAACTGACAAATTATGAAATTTTCCCTAGCTGCAAATGCTGTGCAAGCGCGTCAAACGAAAGAGAGATTTGCTAAACCAGAAGAACAATTATCCTATGAATTGGGTAAAGCTGTACAGGAATTACCACCGCTTTATACAAGATTGTTAGCGGGAACAATTAGTTTTATTATATTGGGGACAATTTCCTGGGCGCATTTTTCAGAAATTGATGAAGTAGCGACAGCAACAGGAGAATTAATTGCTTCTACTCAAGTTAGACCAGTGACAGCTTTGGGTAATGGTTCTATTTTAGCAGTGAAAGTGAAAGAAGGCGATCGCGTCACGAAAGATCAAATTCTCATTCAACGTGATCCCAATTTTCAACAAACTGATGTTAACCGTTTGGCTAAATCTAGTAAATTAATTGAAGATGATTTACAACGATTACAAGCTGAACGTTCTGGAGGAAAAACTGCGGGAACAATTTTGCAAGATGAACTTTTAAACTCCCGGTTATTAGACTATAAAGCCAAACAAGCAGCAGCAGCAGCAGAAGCCAAACGTCAACAATCAATACTTAATCAAGCCAAAGTTCGTTTGAGTCGCTTACAAGAAAATTTGGCAAATGCTAAAGTCAGTTTTACCAATGTTCAAAAAAACTTAGAGAATGTCAAAAGTCTCCGTTCTATGTTAGATAATAATTTATCTATTGCTCAACAACGAGAAGAAAATCTTCGTACCTTAGTTGAACCAGGGGCTTTAACGAGAGTTGATTATCTGGATGCTAAAGAAAGATTAAATCGTGCCAATGCAGATATTATCAGAAATTCCGATGAAATTACTAAAAATCAAAATAATTTAACAGAAGCGAAAGATAAAATTGCTTCTTTAGAAAAAGACGCGGCTGCCCAATTTCAAGAAATTAATCAAGCAGAACAGGCTTATCAAACAGCGCGTAATCAAAATATCCGGTTAACCTCAGAACGTCAAAGTGAAATTCTCACCCAAATCAACAAACGCAAAGAAGAATTAACTACTGTTGCTGGTCAATTAGAACAAGCTAGACAACAAAAAGACGGAGAAACTATCAAAGCCCCGGTTGCCGGCACAATTTACAAAATTAAAGCTACCAAAGGTCCAGTACAATCTGGAGAAGAACTACTATCAATTTTACCAGAAGGGGAAGAAATGCTCCTAGAGGTAAAAGTTCTTAACCGTGATATTGGTTTTATTAACCAGGGAATGAAAGCAAAAGTCAAAATCGCCACTTTTCCCTTTCAAGAATTTGGTGTAGTTGAAGGTGAAGTATTACAAATCAGTCCCAATGCCATAATTGATAAAGAATTAGGTTTGGTTTTTCCAACAAGGATTAAGTTAAGTAAACATTCTTTGAATGTGCGCGGACAACAGGTAGAATTTAATCCAGGTATGGCTGCTAACGCCGAAATTGTTACCCGGCAAAAATCGGTTTTAACATTCATTGTTGAACCAATTACTCGACGGTTTAGCGAGGCATTTTCGGTGAGATAATGGACACAAATCATCTAAGGATGATTAAAGACAGGAGTTTTTGTTTAAATGCAGTTTTCCTGTCTTCCTTCTTTTGCATCTGAGCGCGAAATAGAAATAAGATATGGATAAACAGCAATTTAAAAAACTAATTATTGATGATTTAACCTGGAAGCGAATGTTAAAATCTCTAATTTTTATTTACGCATTTTTTGCTGTCTATGTTTATTTTCGTGCTGACAGCATGATTTTTGTGCCTCAACCATCTAGTTATCAAGATAATCAAGATATTCTCAAAATAAAAACTGGAGATGATAAAAATATTTCGGCAATTTATTTACGAAATCCTCAAGCTAAATACACTATTCTTTATGCTCATGGTAATGCTGAAGATTTGGGATATATTAAATCACGGTTAGAAAAAATCCGAGATTTGGGTTTTAGTGTCTTTGCTTATGATTATCGGGGTTATGGAACAAGTGAAGGAACTCCTACAGAAAAAGCTGCTTATCAAGACATTAATACTGCTTACAATTATTTAACTCAAACTTTAAAAGTTCCTCCCCAAAAAATTATAGTATTTGGGCGTTCCATTGGTGGTGGTTCAGCCGTAGATTTAGCATCAAAAAAACCTGTAGGTGGGTTAATAGTTGAAAGTAGCTTTACTTCTATTTTTCGGGTAGTTGTTCCTGTGCCAATTTTACCTTTTGATAAGTTTACGAATCTGGCAAAAATCAAAAAAGTAAAATGTCCAGTTTTGATCATTCATGGTAAAACTGACGAAATTATTCCTTTTAGTCATGGAGAAAAATTATTTACTGCTGTATCATCTCCCAAACTTTCTTTTTGGGTAGAAAAAGCCAGCCATAATGATTTATCTTTTGTTGCGGGAGAAAAGTATTGGGAAATATTAAAAAAGTTTGCTGATTTAGTTGAGAAAAATCCTACCAAGTAGGTTGGGTTAAGCGACAGCGCAACCCAACAAAAGAATTGATAATGACAATGTTGGGTAACATACGTCAACCCAACCTACTCAATTAGGAAATCCAAATACCGTGGAATCCATAGGGTACACGTTGAGGAATCATTACCCGCGCTATCGGTTCGCTGGTGATATCTTGCGCGTTGATAACTACGAGTTCTGATGTTTGGGAATTTTCATCATAAATAAATGTTACCAGCCATCCTTTGTCTTCTACTGTGGAATTAGGATCTGGTGCAAATACTGCTTCTCCCCCATAACGATTTTTGCCAAATTCATGGGTTTGGGATTTACCATTTTCAAAATCGTATTTGATTAGACCATCAAATAAGGGATTTGGATTATTTGCCATTTTTCCCACATAGCCATATTGGGTTTTTCTTCCTAAAAAGTTTTCATTGACACGGGGAAATTCTCCAGGTACATCATCTATTCTTTCTTCTGTGACTGCACCTGTGCTAAGGTTAAAACGCCAACGGTGTAAAAAAGGAATGTCTCCTTTGGGATCACTGTGTGTATCCTGGGAAATCAGGACATTAGTGGAATTCATGCGACAAGCAATCAGTACCACTTCGTCTCCGGCTTCATAAGCATTGAGGGTGTGGAAGACATAGCAGGGAGGACATTCAAACCAGCGAATATTGCTGTTGTCACCATGACGAGGCATTATACCAAACCGACTGGGGCGATCGCTCTCAAACATCATCATCGGTTCTCCCCGCATCATTCGTTCCGCACTAAATGTCAGAGGTAAATCCATGAAAATGGTATAATTTTCCGTAATGGCGAAATCGTGCATCATTACCGCTGTGGGTATTTCTATGGGTACTGTTCGTAATAACTCACCTTGGGCGGAAACTACGCCATATTGTAGATAAGGTGGTCTAAAACCGTAACCAAAAAACATCATTTCCCCCGTAACTGGATCTACCTTGGGATGGGCGGTAAATGCGGAAATTAGCTTATCATTATAGGTATGTTCCCCAATAGTCGCTAAGTCAGCAGTGTTGATGTGATGAGGCGCACCTCCTTCCCATAATGCTAAAAGCTGTTGATTGTGCCATACGAGGGCTGTATTAGCGGTATTTTTCCCAGGTCCGTGAGGGTTATCCATTTGGGGTGGTTCTAAAAGTCCACTCCACACAGCTTTACCAGCTTCATGTTCAATATTCCAGCCCCTAGTTCTCACATAGCGATTGTGATAAGTGGCTTTACTGTCGTTGATTTGGACACCATGTAACATTCCATCGCCATCAAACCAGTGATATTGACCAATGGGATTCCATTGGGGGTTGGGTCCGTTACGGACAAACATCCCTGATAATTCTGGAGGGATTTCTCCGATAACTTCCAAGTTGTCAGTGCTGACTTCTGTGTTTATCGGGGCAAAGTTGCCTGCTAAATAAGGATTTACTGCGGTTGAGGCTATGGTCATAGTCAGTGAGCTAGATAAAGATACTGTACTTAATATAATTATGGTTTGCGATTTGTGCTAGCAATACCTTGTCCAAATTAGAAAAAGCCTTGATTTGTAGGTTGGGTTGAAGCATGAAACCCAACAAATGCGTTGGGTTGCGCTGTCGCTTAACCCAACCTACAAGAAATGGACAAGGTATTGTGCTAGGGAAGACAATTTTTATCATTTCCATAAATATGCGATAATTAATGTAAGTAGGTTAGCATTGAAAATCGTCGTTATGGCACTAGGCAAGAGGCAATACTTCGACTTCGCTCAGTAACCAGAGGCAAGAGTGAAGAGGGTTTGGGCGATTTTACTTTTCGTTACATATTACTCTTCGAGAAGCCGCTCCGCGTCTACGGTTTTTTTCCGTTCACCTACTTATCTCTAAAAGAAAATTTCCATCAAAGTCAAAATAATCTATTAATCATAACTGTAAACAATGCAAGTAGAATCACAAGTCTCTAATATTGATAATAATATTTTTACTGATTTCGGTGGGGTAATGATTCCTCAAGCACCGGATGGGTTTAAATCAGGTTTTATTGGCATTATCGGCCGGACTAATGTGGGTAAATCCACTTTAATGAATGAATTAGTCGGACAAAAAATAGCCATTACTTCCCCAGTATCCCAAACTACTCGCAATCGGTTAAAGGGGATTGTAACTACAGAAACAGCCCAGTTAATTTTTGTAGATACACCGGGTATTCACAAACCCCATCATCAATTGGGAGAAGTGCTGGTAAAAAATGCGAAAATTGCCATTGAATCGGTAGATGTGATATTATTTGTAGTTGATGGCACTGTTGCTTGTGGTCCAGGCGATCGCTATGTTGCCGAACTACTAATTAATAGTCGAACACCTGTAATTCTGGGGATTAATAAAATTGATCAACAACCAGAAGATGCTCAAAAAATAGACGATAGTTATCTTCAATTAGCTAATAGCTATCAATGGCAAAGTGTGAAATTTTCTGCTAAAACTGGAGCGGAATTATCGCAACTCCAAGATCTATTAATTAGTCATCTCGAACCAGGTCCATTTTATTATCCACCCGATTTAGTTACAGACCAGCCAGAACGGTTTATCATGGGTGAATTGATTCGAGAACAAATATTATTATTAACTCGTCAAGAAGTTCCCCATTCCGTAGCGATCGCCATTGATTTAGTCGAAGAAAGCCCAAAAATTACCCGTGTTCTCGCCACCATCCATGTTGAGAGAGATTCTCAAAAAGGCATTCTTATTGGTAAAGGTGGAACAATGCTCAAATCCATTGGTAGTGAAGCTAGACAACAAATTCAAAAGCTAATTGCTGGGAAAGTTTATCTAGAATTATTTGTCAAAGTTCAACCTAAATGGCGACATTCACGAGTGCGGTTAGCAGAACTGGGTTATCGGGTAGAAGAATAATAAATAGGGGTAAATTATGCCTTTGATTAGTCTCATTGCTGCCATTTCTGAAAATCGAATTTTATCAGACTCGACAAAAGAACATATTCATGCGGGTATTCCTTGGAATATTCCCAGTGATGAACTTTATTATCGGGAAACTATCCGACGACATCCTGTCATTATCGGGCGCAAAAGTTATGCCACTTTTAATAAACCAATTCGTAATTGTACAACTATCATTCTTACCAGAGACACCAATTTTCAAGCATTCGGTTGTATAGTTTTGCATTCATTAGAAGAAGCAATTGCATGGGCGAAAATGAGTGAAACAGAAGAGATATTTATCTCTGGTGGTGGACAGATTTATACTGAAGCAATCAAATTGGCCGATAAACTTTATTTAACCATTGTTGAAGGTAATTTTGTGGGAGACATATACTTTCCTGAATTTGCCGATTTTGGAAAAGTCACAAAAGAGAAGAAAATGCAGGAAAATGGCTTTCAGTTTAATTTTGTAGAAATTGAAAAGTGCGTTAATCAGGTAACGTCACCTTCAATAATTGGCTAATTTATTGTAATTTCAAAAATCTATCTAAAGCTGCTATCATACTCGGTGGCCAGCGGCGGATATTTGTTACCCAATTAATATCTTTATAACGGGTATCTAGTCCATAGGCTGCTACCCAATTACTTTCCGCTTCTCCTTTATTTCCTGTCACCCAATAAGCGGCTGTTAAAGCGGCACGCATATCAGCAAATCGAGGATATTTACGGACTATATTCCGCATTTCGCGGATAGCTTTTTCCCTTTGACTGGTTTCATATAAAGCCAAGGCATAATTAGCTCTAGCAAAGGCAAAATTGGGGGTAATTTTTGTAGCTTTTTGGAAATCTAAAATCGCTTCTTGCCATTTCCCTAAACCTGTTTTAGCATTACCACGATTATTATAAGCCATAGCATCTTGAGGATCTAATTCTAATACACGATTATAATCAGCGATCGCTTCATCCCATCTTCCCAAACCTTCCAACGCCGTCCCCCGATTCAAATAAGGGTCTGTCACATTGGGAGCAAGTTTTACAGCTTGGTTATAGTCTGTTAATGCGGCTTGTAACTTATTTTGACTGACACGAGAATTACCGCGATTACTCCATGCGCCCGCATTGGTAGGGAACTTTTCAATAATTTCTGTCCAATAAGCCTCCGCCGTCACAAAATCGCCTTGATTCGTAGCTGCAAAAGCCTTAGTCGCTAATTCATCCCCTGCTTGCAACTCCTCGGCGGTAATGGGTTGAGATTCTGCCATAACTGGTGTATTCCAGCCAAAAACCAGCAACAGACTCAAGAAAATACTAATTAGTTTAATCATCTAACTCTGACGTGATAGGCAACAAAATTAATCATATAGCAACAGCTAACAAAGAAGATTCCCAAATTTCTTCATTCATTGGTCAATTAGTCAAAGATTGAGTTAAAATAAGAGGTCGCAAACTAAGTAAGTAAAACCCGGATATTCCCCGGAGGTGTAATTGACCAAGTTCATTTTAAAAATTCTCTGGTTAGACGAAAACGTCGCCCTAGCAGTTGATCAGGTTGTTGGTAAAGGATCTAGCCCCTTAACCAAATACTTTTTTTGGCCCAGAAATGATGCCTGGGAAGAGCTAAAAAAAGAGTTAGAATCCAAACACTGGATTACAGATGTTGATCGGGTGGAGTTACTCAACAAAGCCACAGAAGTGATTAACTACTGGCAAGAAGAAGGCAGAAAACGCCCAATGGCAGAAGCACAGTTGAAATTTCCAGAGGTTGCCTTCACAGGTAGCGCCTGATGATTTTAAGTTGGTAATTGGTAGTTGGTAATTGGTGATTGGTCATGGGTAATTAAGTAAAATTATCACCTATCACCAGTCCCCTTTGCCACAATTTGATTGTCTTGTCCTTACTACCACTGGCAATCAATTTTGCATCATGACTCATAGCAACGCTAGATACTGAGTCTGTATGACCTACAAGACTAGCAATTTCTTTTTTTGTGCTGATTTGCCAAATTTTTACCGTTTTATCCCAACTGCCACTAATCAGCGTTTCTCCGTCAGCACTAAAAGCTACAGCCACCACTGACCAAGAATGACCTGAAAGTGTACTAATTAATTCACCAGTGTTAACATCCCATAATTTAATTGTATTATCACCGCTACCCGTTGCTAAAATTTGACCATTGGGACTAAAAGCAACTGTTAAAACTGCCCAAGTATGACCGGAAAGAGTTGTTAATAAGTTAAATTTTCCGTCTTCTAATTGCCAGATGCGAACTGTGCGATCATAACTAGCACTTGCTAAAAGTCGTCCTTGGGGACTAAAAGCTACAGCATTTATTTGTAATTTATGCCCAGTTAAAGTATTCAGTCCTAAACCTGTATTCACATCCCAAATTTTAATAGTTTTATCCCAACTTCCACTAGCTAAAATTTGCCCTTGGGGATGAAATGCTAGAGATTTAACAGCGTGTGAATGTCCAGTCAGAAGATGAATTTTTGCTAATGTCTTCACATCCCACAAATTGATAGTTTGATCATCACTAGCTGTGGCTAAAATTGTATCATTATGATTAAAAATAACTGATGTTATAGCTTGAGTATGTCCGGAAAAGTTTGCTATTAATTGCCGATTGTTTAAATCCCATAATTTAATACTTTTATTATCTTCCCCACTGGCTAATATTTTACCATCATGACTTAATGCCACAGTATTAATAGAACTATTGATTTGATTTTCGAGAGGATAGGAAAGTTGCCATAAAGGATGATTAATTGGGGATAATAAAGGCAAACAATGATCTTTAATTCCCAAAGTATAAATAAGTTGATCTGCTGATTGCCAGCGTTCTTGTAAATTATATTTTATAAGTTTATCAAGGGTTTGTCCTAGATGTTCGCTAATTTGATTGGTGAGATAATCTCGCCATATCCAGCTATTATTAGTAATATCAAATAATTCAAAAGGTGGTATTTGAGTTAGTAGATAAATACAAGTTACACCTAAACTATAAAGATCACTGACAAAAACAGCTTTACCTTGTATTTGTTCTGGGGAAATATATTCTGGACTACCAACTAAATCATCTTTATATTCATTGATATTGACAAATTTAATTGCAGCAAAATCAACTAAAACTAGATTATCTAATAAATCTTGACTTTGATTTACAGTCCGCAAAATAATATTTTCTGGTTGAATATTCCGGTGAATAATTTGATGATCATGAATAAACTTGAGAACTGGTAATAAACTTTTTAAAACTTGCCAAATCTGAGTTTCATTAAAAACACCTTGCTTTGCTAATAAACTAGCTAAATTATCACCTTCAATAAATTCTTGAATTAAGTAGTAATATTCATTTTCTTTAAAATGTGTGATTAGGGAAGGAATTTGCGGATGTTTACCTAATTCCGTTAATTTCTCTACCTGATATTGAAAATTTTCCAGTGTTTGATCTTGAGATGAAAATTGGTGAATAACACAAGGAATTGGCGGAAATTGACTTTCATCTACAGCCAGAAAGGTTTGACAAAATCCCCTTTTACTAATCTGCTTGATTAAATGATAATCTTCTTTAATTAACACAATTTATTTTCTAAGTAGGTAGGCGGAGAAAAATCAAAGTATATTTCGTTTTGTGAAATGGCTAAAACTCAACCACAATAACGCATTGAGGTGAATTTACATATCGTTACACATTTTGGTTATTTAACGTCCACTTACTTAAATTCCTCTTTCTGTTTCTGGATGATAAAAATAGTTCCCATTGTAATACTCGTTAGGTTAAGGAAATGTAGGTTGGGTTGAGTGATAGCAAAACCCAACCTACGACATAACTATTTTTAACCTTAACCCAATCAAAACCATATTTTGATTTTTAAGCTATAATAGACATTGGGTTTACCACTTCTATGCCTAAAAAAATCAATTTTCAGTCCCGCAAATTTCCTAAAGCTGTAACTTTTTCTTTGTATCTCTTCAGTGTTATGGCTGTTCTGATAGTGTCTTTTCCTTGGCTTTATGAAATCAAAACAAAAGCCGGAATTAATATCTCAAAAAAGTACAATACTGGACCTTTTTTAGAAAAACATACTCATGGACTCTTTAAATGTCAGTGGCTGTATCCCTACTATTGTAAACCTCCCCAAGATTAAACTGTAAGATTAGGGTGGACATTGCCCACCCTACAAATTTAAATCAATTTATCTAAGTAAGGACTGACATCAACCGCTAATTTTTGTCCTAATTTTAGCAATTGACGACATTGAATAGTTTCGGCTTCATTATCAATACTGGTAATTCGTGGCAATATTTGACTGTGTAAACAACTCCAGTAAAGTTCTTGGGAATGGTTTAAATTAATGCCAAGATGTAATTTATGACCAACATCAATCAATCGTTCTAAACGTTGGATATCTATATCTATTTTGCTATTGGTATCATACAATAATTGCCATAATAACCGGACTATCAATTGTTCTAAAATTTGACTACCATCGGGAATGTTTAATTGACAACGGAGATGTTTGGCTTCAGTAGCGATCGCTTCTAATTCTACAATCAGATTCCAGCTTAATTGTAGTTCGCTAATATCTTGTTCTAGGGATTTCAAAGCTGTTAAACAACGATAACCCAAAGCAATCTCCGCTGCTACCTGTAATTCTCGTGGTACTTCCAACTCATCCCGATGAAAGGCCATAATTACACCGTAATTATCCCTATAGGCTTGAGTATATAACTGGTCTAATCGTGCCAGTGTTTCCTGACTCAACAACCGCATAATGCGGTGACGTTCTTCCGCAAATAAAGTTTGCAAACTAAAGGCTTCATCACCAAATAGTTGAGTCATCACCAAAATAACATGAGCGATACTAGCCTGTTGCAAGGCTGCAAACAGCTTTTCTCTGATTTGACTATAGTTACGTCGTCCTTCAAACTTTTGAATACAGCAATGAAAATCCCAACCACCCAAATGCAAAACCGCAAATACTAAATTTTCATTTTCCCAAGTAATATTTGACACTAGCTGCAAATGCCCGACTGCCATAGTTAGTGGTCCCAGGCTCTGCTTATGATAATCTAGCTCATGGGCATCATAGCAGTAAACACGCTGATGATGATTATGGGGGTGTTTATCTGTCTCTTGTCCAGGGGCAGTATTTTGGTGATGATTAAATAGGGAAGTAATGGCGTAATGGGCAGCAACTTGTTTAAAGCCAATTTGGGCAGTTAGCACCAACTGACGATATATCTCAGCCCCATGTTTAAACTCTTCCACATTGCTAGGGGCTAAACCTAGACGTTTAAGAAACTCCTTTTCTAATTGGATACCTGCCACATCTCCGGCTAATTCTAAAGCACGGGAGGCATAACGCAAAATTTGTGTTCCCTCTGGACGGGAAATTTCCTCAAAAAACCAGCCGCAACTGGTAAACATCAGTAAAGAGTGACGCTGCATTTCCAACAAGCGTAAAGCTTCTACCTGTTCAGCCGCTTGGAGTTTGCGAGTTTGATGGCGGGATAGAAACCGGTTAATATTAGCGGGAGTGCGATCGCCCATGACATGAACATATTCGTCCCGCGCTTGCCAAGGATCACGAAATAATGCACTGCCATATTCTTCATAAACATCAATTAACTGATCCCGCAGCCAATTTAAAGCATTTCTTAACGGCCGTCGCCATTTTTGATGCCACACGCCCCCTTCACCACCACAACCACAATCATCTTGCCATCTATCCACACCATGGGCGCAACTCCAAGCCGTCACAGACTTGATTTTTACTTCCCAAGAGGGAGGATTTAAACTCAAATAATGGGCAAAATTGGTGACAGTCCAACCATGACGGGGAAACTCACCAATAAAGGCATACGCTAAAGTCTTCTCTGTGCCTTTTTTGTGATGTCCAAAGGTTTCCCCATCTGTAGCTACAGAAATTAATTGGGAGTGACGATGATCCCCGCGAATAGCTGCCCCAATGCGTCCCGCAAAATGATGGGAATTGTAGACAACATCACTAAAACCCATATCCCGCGAAATCGGACCATCATAGAAAAAGATATCAATATAGGCAGTTGATTTGTTTGCAGATTCATCGCTATCTAAATAACAGCGGTAAGGACGAGTAGGATCAATCTGATTACCACCCACCTCATGCCATTGACTATCAGAATCATCATCTGTGGGGAAAGGACGACAACGCTGGGCTTGAGAAGGGGCTAAAATGATAAATTTAATGTCTTCAGCTACCAATGCTTCTAAGGTGGCATAATCTACGGCTGTTTCTGCCAACCACATTCCTTCAGGATCACGGCCAAAGCGAGAATGGAAATCTTCCTTACCCCAGCGAATTTGTGTATGTTTATCCCGTTCATTGGCTAGGGGAAGGATAATGTGATTATAGACTTGAGCGATCGCATTCCCATGACCATTTAGGCGATCGCAGCTTTTAGCATCAGCCTCCAAAATTCGCTGATAAACGGACCCATCGTAGCGTTCTAACCACGACATCAGCGTTGGACCGATATTAAAGCTCATGTATTCATAATTATTCACAATCTTCACAATTTCACCTCGGTCATTTAAGACTCTAGCAAAGGCATTAGGACGATAGCACTCCCAATGAATGCGCTCATTCCAGTCATGAAAAGGACTAGCACTGGGTTGACGTTCAATGGCATCAAGATAAGGATTTTCTCTAGGAGGTTGATAAAAATGACCATGAACCGTGACATAAACACCCTGAGCAGTTTTCAGGGGATCATGTTCAGGACTGGATTTAGGCTCTTGATCTAATGGTAATATTGAGCCAGAACTACTGGGTTTTTCCGCTGCCAAAGTCATATATTTTTATCCAAATAAATGTGTAATTTTGCAGAATATTCTTACTATATCTACATTTCTACAATTGTTTTCTCATAAAATCAGTTATAAATAACACCTGTGAAACAAAACTAAATTTTAATAGGAGTCAGGAGAAAAAAGGGGAATAATATCGAACCCCAATTACCAATTACCAATCACCATCCTTGACAGATATGATAGGTGTTCAAATGCACATAATGTTTTAGTCCCTGTGCAGATATCCCCTGAACTAAAGGTAAAAATGTCAATCAAGAACATTATTTTCAGCGTGCTGCTGTTGTTTATACCCATATCTCTAACAGCCCACTTTTTAGGATGGGGAGACTTGATAGTTTTCATCACCGCTGCATTAGCTATACTCCCCCTAGCAGCTTGGATGGGTACAGCTACGGAAGAAATAGCTGTAGTTGTTGGACCAGGAATAGGCGGATTTTTAAACGCGACTTTTGGCAATGCCACAGAATTGATTATTGCCTTAGTTGCCCTGAATGCGGGCTTAATTGATGTCGTCAAAGCCAGTATAACTGGATCAATTATCAGTAATTTACTCTTAGTCATGGGTTTATCCATGTTATTAGGCGGAATTCGTTACAAAGAACAAACATTTGAATCAGTCATAGCTCGTGTAAATGCTTCTTCTATGAATTTGGCGGTAATTGCCATTTTGTTACCAACAGCAATGAACTATACCTCCATAGGGATTAGTGAGAAAACCGTACAGAATCTTTCCCTAGCTGTAGCTGTCGTCTTAATTCTAGTTTACGGCTTAACACTGCTATTTTCCATGAAAACTCATGCTTATTTGTATGATGTTGGTGTGGCAGATATCGAAGAGGAAGCAGAAGCAGTTGTCCATAAAAAACCAAATGTTTGGTTATGGAGTGGTGTCCTTTTAGTTTGCACCCTGTTAGTTGCCTTTGAGTCAGAACTACTAGTTGGTTCATTGGAAGTCGCTACATCTCAACTAGGTTTAAGCGCCCTATTTACCGGGGTAATTTTAGTTCCTATTATCGGTAATGCTGCTGAACACGCTACCGCAGTTACCGTAGCCATGAAGAACAAAATGGATTTGGCTATGTCTGTCGCTGTGGGTTCAAGTATGCAAATTGCCCTGTTTGTGGCCCCGGTTTTAGTAATTGCCGGTTGGGTAATTGGCCAACCAATGGATTTAGATTTTAACCCCTTTGAATTAGTCGCTGTTGCTGTATCAGTTTTAATTGCTAATAGCATTAGTTCTGATGGTAAATCTAATTGGTTAGAAGGGACATTACTCCTAGCTGCTTATACTGTCTTGGGTTTTGCCTTCTACTTCCATCCAGTTGCCAACAGTATCGGTTAAAATATCTTACCTGATCAAAAGTCTAAAATTCCCGATCTCATAAATTGGGAATTTTTTCTCTTCTACCAAGTCATAAATATTTTTTTAATGATTTTAACTCCCTTAAGATAGATGAATAAAATCAATAATTCTTATAGTGTCAAATCAGATCATTCTTTTGATATCAACCTATAGATTTATGATACATCAATATCCCTAAATATTTTTTACTATTTGATCATAGTAATTACATATATAGGACTAATATTTGATTTTTCAAAAAACTCAGTGCCAGTTTATATCCGTTCTTCTCTGCTTTTGCTATTTCCCATTTTATAAATAAATACAATTATAAAAGACAATGAATGAAATCGGACTGCTGATGATGGGTGTATTTAATCAGAAATCACTAACTATACCCCATTTTCCATTAAACCAAACCTTGTTTAACCTAGAAAATGGTGTACAGCTAACAAATCATCAATCAAATAAGTTAGTTTCTTCTGCTCAAATTACACCACCAGAATTTATCCACATAAATGAAACTTCCCCAACTAATCTCTCAATTCTCTCATTCCGACGACACCAAATATTTAAGCAAATCACACAAAAACAGACATCCAGCAGTTCTTTTGAATTAGCTGATGCTGGGAATATCCCTATGACCAATAAAAAAGGTGTTCAATTATCAACAGGATATCGCACAACCCAGAATAAACCTATGCCCGTAATTGGTTTTGGTAATTCAGGCATATCTGTGAAAGTTTTACAAAAATTGTTAATGTCTAATGGTTATGGACTACCTATTGATGGAGTTTTTGGACCAGTTACCGAAACTGCTGTCAAAGCCTTTCAAAATCGTCGAAGTCTATCAACAGATGGTGTGGTTGGTCAAAAAACTTGGTGGGAACTAACAATTTAATTTGTCATTTGTCATTTGTCATTTGTCATTTGTCATTTGTCATTTGTCATTTGTCATTTGTCATATAAATCATCTAAATCAAAAGAATCATAGTTAAAGATGATTTCTATCAGTCAAAATTTCATAACCACTATCTGTCACTAATACAGTATGCTCAAACTGAGCAGATAAAGCATTATCAACTGTTACCGCAGTCCATCTATCAGCTAAAATTCTGGTATTTTTAGAACCAGCATTTAAAATTGGTTCAATTGCTAAAGTCATTCCTGAACGCAATTTCACATTCGGTATTTCACGAGTTCGATAGTTAAAAACCGCTGGTTCTTCGTGTAAATTTCTACCCACACCATGACCAGTAAATTGTTCCACCACTGTAAAACCATTGGCTTTGACATGATCTTCAATTGCACCGGCAATCTCCGTTAAATGGACACCAGCTTTTACCTGTTCAATCCCTTTATATAGAGATTCCTCGGCTATTTTAATCAGTCTTGCGGCTTCACTCGTCACACTACCCACAGCGATAGTAATACAGGAATCACCATGAAAACCTTGATAATAAGCACCTGTATCAACTTTTAATACATCACCTGCCCGAATTACCTTTTTATGGCTAGGAATTCCATGGACAACTTCATGATTAATGCTAGAGCAGATGGAAGCGGGAAACCCATGATATCCTTTAAAGCTAGGAGTTGCATCCATTTCGCGGATGCGTTTTTCCGCATAAGCATCTAAATCGGCCGTGGTCATTCCTGGCTGAACTAGGTCAGAAATTTCCTTGAGAACAGTTGCCACAATCTTCGCTGATTGTCGCATAATTTCGATTTCACGGGTTGATTTAATTTCAATCCCTCCGCGTTGTCGTTTTTCGGGTTTTGGCTGGGCTGGTTGAGAAAGTAAGTTAGCGAAAATATTCATCATGAAGTTTAGGAATTAGGGGTGCTTTTACCGGTTAAGTGTGAGGTTATTGAGATTTATTCTGAAAAATATCTATATTTAAGTTAACTTATTTTGCGCTTCTAGAGAAACACAGATATTCATCCTGTAAATCCTGATTCTGACAGTGAAAAATTATCACCTAATTACAATCTCTCCCCTCATTCCTGCTTCTGCGTGTCCAGCTATAGTACATCCTAAAGCATATTTACCTGGTTTCATGGGGACAAATACCCATTCTGCTTCTGCACCAGGTTTAAGTTCTAATTCGTGAATATTCCCTTTAATTTCTGCATTGCCGGCTTCGACTTTTTGAGTCCAAATTGCATCAGAAAAGTCTTTAGCGGTAAAATAATGTTTTTGTGAGCTAGGATTATTTAACTTGAGATTGTAGCGTTTACCAGAGGTAAATTCTAAATGATTTGGCTCAAATTTTAATTCATTAGCAACATTACCCAAGCTAACTGTAATCTCTATTGGTGGTTGTTTGAGGAGAATAAACAAATCAAAAAGTTACTCATGGCTCAATGGATAATTGTCAATCACACCTGTTCCGATTATCCATGAACCACATTTATTTAATCTTTTTATGTGCCAGAATTTGTGGCCCTGCGGTGACAACAACAATTTTATCAGGGTGAAGTAATTCACGAGCGGTTTGATTGACTTGATTGAGATTGACTTGTTCTATTTTGCTGATAAATGAGCGCAATTCTATCTGATTCAAGCCGTAAACTTCATTCATCACCATTCTCTGGCTTAACTGTTCGGGATTGGCCAAAGAAATATTATAATTGCTGATTAAATTGCGTTTAGCTGTTTCTACTTCCTGTGCTGTCACACCTTGTTGATGAACTTGTTTCAGGAGGTTGCGGGTACTGGAAATTGCTTTGCGTGCGTCTTCAGGACTGGTTTGCATTTCAATGAGAAATGTACCAACATTCTTACCTGTGATGAAATTGCTATAAATTCCGTAGGTTAGGCCTTGGCGATCGCGCACTTCTGCCCCTAGTCTACTCGATAATGTATCACCGCCGAGAATTTGATTCAAGATCATCGCCGCATAAAATCGTTTGTCTTGACGGTTAATGCCGGTGTAACCCATGTAAGTTATCGCTTGGGGTTTACCAGGGACAACAGGATTAACATTAATTACATTTTTTGGCATCCCCACATTGGGATATTTTACCGTTGGTGGTTTGCCGTTTACTTGCCAATTTCCTAATTTTGCTTGAATGAGCGATCGCACTTTGGTAACATCAAAATCGCCGACGATTGCTAAAACTGTGGTATCAGGACGATAATGTTGGGCTTTAAAAGCCATTACATCTTGACGTTGAATTTGTTCAATACTTTCCGCAGTCGGGAAGGTATGTAATGGGTGTTTTTTCGGATAAATAGACTGCACAAAGATACGATTTGCAACCTTATCAGGATCATCTAAATCTGAATCTAGGGAAGTTAAAGCTTGTTGACGTGAAAGTGCAAACTCTTTTTCTGGGAATGTACTATCTCTAATTACATCCGTCAATGTCCCCAGCAAAACTGGTAAATCCACCGCTAAACTACTACCTTTAATCCGTACACCTTCACGAGAAGCTTCAAAGTCCAAATTTGCGCCTTTTGCATCTAATCCTTGGGCAATAGTTCGCATATCTTTGGTTTTCGTGCCATTCATCAGATTTGCTGCCACTAAAGACGCTAATCCTCCTTGATTATCTGCCTCAAATTCTGTTCCCGCTTTGATATATCCGGTTAAGGTAACTGTTGGTGTAGTTTTGTCTGGTAACAGTAACACGCGTAACCCATTAGCAAGCTGTAACTGTTGGGGGATTTGTCTTTCTTGGGTTTTGGGTAATATATCTAGAGGTGGTAAATACTTCTTGACTTCCGCTGGAACTACAGCCACATCAACAGCAAAATTATCTTCTGTTTGCGTTGAGTAAGATGAACTCCGGGTAGTTTCTGCTTGCTGAGTAGGTTCAAAAAATCCGACTTTTCGGGCTGCTGGTTGTAGATATTTATTGATGACATTCATCACATCAGCAACTTGGACTTTCCGAATATTTACTAAGTGCTTTTCTGTATATTGATAATTATCCGTCGTGATTTGATCATTACCCAATTGCATGGCTTGATTGGTAATATCACGGTTATTTAAAATAACTGAAGCTGTTAATTGAGTTTTTGCTCTTTCTATCTGTTCTTCTGTCACAGCGACTTTGGCAAGTTTTCCTAACGCCTTTATTACCGCTGCATCAATTTTATTTAAGTCCTGATTTCCTGAACCTGTCACTAATATTTCATACCAACCACCCCCACGTAAACTAGCAACATTTCCCGAAACATTATTAGCTAAACCCGATTCTACTAATTCCTGATACAAGTAAGCATTTTTACCCGCAGTCAAGATATAATCCATAACTTCCAAAGCGGGAATATCTGGTTGATTGATTTGGGGAAGTGGGTAAATTAGTTGGAGTAATGGATTTCCCCCCGGTTCTTGTAATTTAATTGCAGGTGTAGGAGTAGCGGCAGGTAATGGAGTTATGAGATGATGGGGTGAATATTGGCGTTTGGGGATTTTCCCAAACACAGTTTGCACAGTTTTCAAAGTTGGTGCGGTGTCAAAATCTCCCGCAATTACCAAAACAGCATTGTCAGGACTATAGAATTTTTGATAATATTCTCGCACTTGCTCAACTGTGAATTTCTCCACATCAGCCTTAGTTCCCCCAATAGGTAATCTATAGGGATGATCTGGAAAAACAGACACCATCACAGCGCGATTTAAACGATATTCGGGGCTATTTTCATAACCTTGTAATTCAGAAATAACTACTCGCTTCTCACTAGCTAACTGTTGAGGATCAATCAGCGAGTTTTTCATTCTATCTGCTTCTAGCGTCAACAGAGCCGTGACTTTATCCCGTTCCGCAGTATTGTAATATGCGGTTTGGTCATAACTGGTAAAAGCATTAGAATCACTGCCCAAAGCACTAAATAACCGCCCAAATTGGATAGGACGATTGCTAGTACCTTTAAACATGATATGTTCTAATTGATGGGCAATACCATTTACCCCAGATGCTTCCTGACCTGATCCAAACTTGTACCATACCTGCACTGTCACCACAGGAGCATTATGAACCTCCTTAGTGATCACAGTTAAACCATTATCAAGGACTGTTTTCTGAACATTTGCTGTAATAGCGAGATTTGGTGTTTCTTTAGCGACTAGTGTTTTCTGAGATTTTTCTGGGTTGGAGTTGTGGGAAGAGGTGGAAAAATCCGCCCTTTCTCCGCTAAAAGCAGCATCTTGATTTAACACAAAAGCGGCTATGATCCAGATACTCAAGATGACCAAAGAAAAGCGATGTCGTTGTGCGATAGAGAAAAAAGACATATCTTTGGCGAATAGATATATGTAATTTAAGTTACATATATTGAGTGACTAAAAAATTGGGCAAATGTTTCTGTACCTCATGGAAACTAGAAATGTACCTGAAAAGGAAAAATATTATATCACCCCAAGGGCATAAATACTAATTTACAGCCTATTTATGCAAAAACCGTAAAAATTCTAGAGGTAATCCGTCAAAATCAGCGATAAATGCGACTTCTAAGATGTTATCGCCAATTTGCTGCTGTGTAGGTTCTAAAAGAATTTTCAGAGGCGGTAAATTTTCTATTGTCGCTAACCGTGTTTTTAAACTTTCCAACCAAGTTGGTAAATCTGGTGTGATCTGAGTCACATCAAAAGCAAGATGATAATAGCCGACATAATGTTCATCATTAAAAGCATCTGGGGCTGGTTTGGGTTGAGGAATTTGGATGAGTTCAATTCTCCCGCCCAAACCTTCCATCCAACAAGCTAGAGTATAACCGGTGGTGAAGCGATCGCTCACCGTAAACCCTAGCTGCTCATAAAAAGCGATCGCTAAATGGATATTTGCCGTTCTAATGGAAGCATGGTGCATAATTTTGTCAGTTGTCAGTTGTCGGTTGTCAGTTGTCAGTTGTCAGTTGTCAGTTGTCGGTTGTCGGTTGCTAGTTCTTTATAAGAAAAATGCTGAAAACCCTTGAGAAACAGCAACGCAGTTGCATTTTTCGGACTTCAGGCAAGGGATGAAAGCTGATTGCAGCATTTATACTGCGCTAAAAATGCTAGAATGCTCTTATCA
>Ga0208857_1000051_pt1 | contig 30531 bp, 25 predicted proteins | sample LakMenEpi05Nov12_FD_150674 | JGI IMG/M metagenome (GOLD analysis project Ga0208857, IMG submission 150674) | Freshwater microbial communities from Lake Mendota, WI - 05NOV2012 deep hole epilimnion (SPAdes) | ecosystem: Environmental > Aquatic > Freshwater > Lake > Epilimnion/Euphotic zone ... | reverse complement strand
ATTCCGTAATTTTCATCACATTGCTACCCCCCTTTCCCCTTGTAAAGGGGGGAAACAATAAAAATCCAGTTCCCTCCCCTTTACAAGGGGAGGGTTAGGGTGGGGTAAAAAATATTTGATACATCAACCATAACTTTTCAAACACCCTCTTAAAAAAGAATCTAGTGCAGAACTTAATAAAGCAAAAATAGGTAATTCCCAATCTTTAACACAAGATATAAGGCTAACAATACTAATTCTTGATGAACTATCAGAAGTTATAGTATGTCGAGATAATATTGACGCGAGAAGTAACCAAATTACATCATTGTTGACTTTTGCTGAATCTCTTTTAATAAGTTCGCGTCCCAATACTCCTAAACATATTTCTAAGTTCCAAATTTTACCACAAATAGATATTAGACTGGAGCAAATGTATATATAAGTACTATATATCTATTTACGCAATTATCAGATTTTTGTATATGAAGGATTTCAGGCGTAATTAAGAGATCAAATCACAGCAAATGCTGATATTGTCAAGAATACATAAGCTTTCTGTATTTTTGCAGAGTGAATAATTTATCAGAATTACGGAAAATGTATTTTATAATACAGAATATTTTCTCTCATTAAATAGAGAATTAACCAACTTTATGAAGAAATAATTCAGAAGTCAGAATTTAATTCTGATTTATTATTTAATTCAAGTTGATAAATATTCCACTTAACTAAAAGCAGGAATTATCAAATAGATTTCTGTTATTGTTCTATGTTTATTTTTGATAACCATATTGAACAGACATAACAGATTTACAACCATCAACATCAGATAAAAAGCCTAACTTAATTAGAGCTTTTCTAGCAGGAAAAACAGCAATGAATAAACGTATTCGCCCCTTATATCGCCTTCTAGCACTAGCTATAGGTTCAATGGTCTTGGCAATTTTCGCGCCCACAGTTGTCCAGGCCGCAGATCCTGTGACACTGGAATCATTAGACGCAACAACCAAACAATTACAAATTTCCATTGATACTACCTGGGTACTACTCACAGGCTTTTTAGTATTCTTCATGCAGACTGGATTTTCGATGTTAGAGGCAGGTTTGCTGCGCCGAAGAGGTGTAGTAAACGCCCTATTGGAAAACTTTATTGATGCCGCTGTCACCATTCTCATCTGGTGGGGTGTGGGTTTTGGCATTGCCTTTGGTACGAGTGCTGGTGGGTTTATTGGTACAGATACCTTTTTCTTGAGTCAATTACCCGTTAATGGTGCTTTTACCAATGGTGGTGTTCCCGGAATCGCTTCTGGACTCAATGCTTATACTTTGTTCTTCTTTCAGTTTGCCTTTGCGGCTACTGCCAGTACAATTACTACCGGGGCAATGGCTGGGAGAACGGACTTTATCGGTGATTTAATTTATAGTGCCATCATGGCTGCATTCAGCTATCCCGTAGTTGTACATTGGGTATGGAACTCCAGTGGCTGGTTAGCGAAAATTGGTTTTCATGACTTTGCTGGTAGTACGGTAGTTCACACCGTTGGGGGTTGGACAGCTTTAGTTGGTGCTTTTTTACTTGGTCCACGCCCTGGACGAACTCCTTGGGGGCAGATTCCTCCAGCCCATAACTTAGGTTTGGCAGCTTTGGGAACGATGATTCTCTGGTTTGGCTGGTATGGCTTTAACCCCGGTTCAACCCTCGGTACTGGTAATCCTGGCTTAATTGGTTTAATCACCCTGAATACGTCCCTGGGGGCTGGGGCTGGGGCGTTAGCGGCGATGTTTTATCAATATAGTCGTTCACGTAAATGGGATTTAGTCTATTGTCTGAATGGTTCTTTGGCAGGTTTGGTAGGTATTACCGCTGGTTGTGCTTTTATAGCACCTTGGGCGGCGGTTGTGATTGGTTTAACTGGGGGAATTTTAGTAGTTTTGGGTATTGATATTATTGAAGCGTGCAAAATTGATGATCCTGCGGGAGCATTTTCTGTTCATGGTATTAATGGCATGATGGGTACACTGGCAGTTGGTTTTTTAGGTCAACCAGAACTGACTTTGAATAAAAAAGCTGGACTGTTTTTAGGTGGTGGTTTTGATTTGCTGGGTGTGCAGATTTTGGGCGTAGTCGCAGTATCAGTTTTCACTCTTGGTTTTGCCTTTTTAATGTTTACTGGACTCAATGCTATTGGTAAGCTGCGTGTTAATCCTGAAGCTGATAAGGTGGGGATTGATAACTATGAACACGGTGCAACTGTCTGGTCTGATTTTCATGCAGTTGAGGAGCTTTTAGAGAAGGAAAAAAATAACTCCAAAAATCCTCAAGTAAGTCCGTAGGGTTTGCGAAATCAGTTGTTGGTGGGTTAAGGTGCAAGCTAACCCACCCTCTGGCTAACACAAAAACACCAACCGGAAAAAAGTGATTTTATGGTGTTGACAAAAAATTTTCAGTGTGTTATCATATAATAGACGAGGAAGAACTATTTTAAATTAATAATGAAAATAGCCAGATCCCCGACTTCTTTAAGAAGTCGGGGATCTAAATTAAATTCTATTAATTTTTAGCTGCTGGTTGAGTGCCGGGAATGGTAATATCTATTGATGTTACATTGGCTGCTAAATCAGTTAATGGTTGTTTCATAGCAGCTTGATTTCCGACTACTAAAGTCACTAAATTTTCTGGTTTCAGGTATTTCTGTGCCACCCGTTTAACATCTGCTGCTGTAGTAGCAGTAATGGCTTTTTGATAACGAAATAGGAAATCAGCGGGATAACCATAATATTCGTATCGCATTAATCTGGATAATGTTTGGCTTGGATCTTGAAAGTTGAAAACAAAGGAGTTGAGGGTGGAATCTTTGGCTTTATTTAATTCTTGAACGGTGATATTTGCGGTTTGTAAGCGTTTAATTTCTGTTTCCAGGGATTTGATGAATTGAACTGTGGTTTCGGTGCGGGTTTGTCCTCCAGCTACGAATGTTCCGGGGTAGTCGAAACGGGGACTCCACATTCCATATACAGAATAAGCTAAACCTTGACGCGATCGCAATTCATTAAATAAGCGTCCCCCAAAGCCATTTAATACGCCATTCATGACATCCAAAGCTGGATAATCAGGATTGTCGAATTTTCCGCCCAAATGACCAATTAAAACGCTACTTTGGGTGAGTTGGGGTTGATTAACAGAAAATACACCGCCTAAATTAGCTTGTGTGACTTGTGGTAATGGGGTTTTAGCAATTTGAGTATTTGCTTTCCAATCACCAAACTTGGCTTGAATGAGCGATCGCATTTTTTGAGAATTAAAATCACCCACAATCCCTAAAATGATATGATTGGGGTGAAAATATTGTTGATAAAATTTCAGCAAATCATCACGGGAAATTTTATCAAGAGTTGCATACTCAACAGTTCGGGAGTAGGGACTTTCTTGCCCATAAATTAATTTTCTCAACTCTCGACTAGCAATACTATTAGGACTATCATTGCGACGAGCAATACCACCCCGAATTTGAGTTTTATCCAAATCCAACTTTTCCTGTGCAAAAGCCGGTTCTCGTAATACCTCACTAAATAGCCCAAATGCCATTTCTAGATCTTCACTCAGGGCTTCAAAACTAGCACTACCAGCAGCTTCTCCCATATCTGTTTCCACAGACGCAGCCCGTTGTTCTAATATCTCATTTAATTCATCTGCGGAATGCTTTTTAGTACCACCACTTCGCAATGTAGAACCCACCAAACTAGCTAAACCTGCTTTTTCGGGTTGTTCCCAACGGCTACCTGTTCTGATCAATGCTGTACCTGTTACCAATGGTAATTCATGATCTTCCATCAAATAAACTACCAAGCCATTTTTAAGTGCATACCGCTCATACTTGGGTAATTTAATTGCGGAAACGGGGGCAAATTTTAACTCATCGTAATGCTTTGCTGTTGTTGCTGCCCAAGAAAAATTCAAATTTACGAGCAAACAAGCAACAACAATCACCAATGTGAAAACAAATCTTTGTCCCTTAGAAAAGTGGAATTTTTTGCTTTTCAAATTTAACCTCAACATATTTGTCTTCAATTTTGGTTCAGGATTGAAAGATTAATCCTTTTTGAATTTAAGAATTTTTAGGACAACACGGCGTAAATCAACAAATTATTAAAAATCTCCAAAAAGCTGGGATAATTTGCTTTTTTAATTTTTAATTATTAATTTTTAATTCCGCCCTGCGGTACTATCCTGGTTGTTTTGATAACAACTTCCCAACTATGCGATTTTCTGGTGTAAATGTGGCTTGGGCGACTCTTTGAATATCTTCAGGAGTGACTGCGGCAATTTTTTCTAATTGCCCAAATAAATTGCGCCAAGAACCGGTTTTGACTTCATATTCTAACAACTGCTCTGCCATGCCTGAGTTAGAATCAAGGCTGCGTAATAATCCGGCTCTTGCTTGGGTTTTTATTCTTGCTAATTCCACCGCAGATACAGGTTCTGTTTTCAATTTATCAATTTCTTGGCGTAAAGCGATCGCTACTTGATCGACTGTTTTCCCAGGAGATGTGAGAGCATAAAAGAAGATGAGATTAGGATATTTATCCCCTGGAAAGCCACTAGAACCTTGAGCATTTAGGGCTAAACTTTGTTTTTCTACCAAAGACTTAAACAGTCTTGATGTTCTGCCGTCACTCAATAAACTGCCAATTATTTCATAAACTGCATTATCAGGATCAGTAACGGCAGGACGATGATAACCTTCTAAATACCAAGGTTGAGTAGCTAATTCTAAAGTAACTTCCCTGGTGGCAGTTTGTTGGGGTTCTACAGGTAGTTTTTGTTGGGGTTTGGGTTTAGCTGCATAACGCCCAAAATAAGTTTGTGCCAGTTTTTTCACTTCCGCAGGGTTGACATCTCCCACAATCGCAATAGTTAAATTGCTGGGAGCATAATAAGCATCAAAAAACTTCTTAACATTCTCTGGTGTTAAGTTGCGAATATCTTGATCATAACCAATTACTGGTCGGCGGTAAGGATGAACTTTGAAAGCAGCATCTATGAATTTTTCCACCATTTGTCCGATAGGAGAATTTTCCACTCGCAGCCGTCTTTCTTCCAAAATCACTTCTTTTTCTTGATAGAATTCCCGAAATACAGGATCTAAAAAGCGATCTGATTCTAAAGACATCCACAATTCTAATTTATTGGCTGGAAAACTGTAAAAATAGCGAGTAGCTTCGGAGGAAGTAGTTGCATTTAAACCCACACCTCCAGCTTGTTCAACAATTTGCCCCATTTCGTTTTGTTTAACTAATTTCAGGGCTTGGAATTCTACTGATTTAAATTCAGTTTCTAACCGCGCTATTTCATCTTTCTTACTATTAGCTTTTCCAGTTTTGATTTGGTTATCTAACTGTTCTAACTTGGCTAAAAGTGGTGCTTCGGCTTTATAGTCTGTAGTCCCGATACGTTTTGTGCCTTTAAATGCTAGATGTTCAAGAAAGTGGGCTACTCCTGTTTGTCCATCTGGTTCATCAATCCCACCGACATCAGCATAGGTGAGAAAGGAAACTACTGGGGCTTGATGTCTTTCTAAAACGATGAATTTCAGTCCATTATCCAGGCGAAATTCAGTGAGACGATTAATTACTTGTTCTAGATAAGGTTGAATGGAATTTGGGGATTTTTGCAGGGCTAAAGCTGTTTCTGGGATCAATCCTCCACTAAATACCATTAACGCCAAAGTGGTGGCTAATAGCCGCCGGAATGGGGAATTTTTAACGTTACCCATGAAGAAATTTAAAATTGTCTGGTGCATAAGCAAAAGTTAAAGTAAATTTACATTACTTGAGAAATAGACTACTTAACAAAAAGAGAGTTATTTTCTATTAAGCTTTTGGGAATTTTTGCATCTTACGTTGCACAATAGGGCTACGAATCTTGTTTCAGAGATATCAAAATAACTACTATGCGAATTTTTAATTCTCCTCCATCATCAGAAACGCAGACGCGTACACGCATTTTGCAAGCAGCACAACGATTGTTTGCAGCCAAAGGGTTCGAGGGAACTACAACCCGTGATTTAGCACAAACCGCAGGGGTAGCCGAAGGAACTCTCTTTCGTCATTTTGCCAATAAAAAAGCAATTTTGGTGGAAGTGGCTACTAGCGGCTGGGTGGATCTTCTCACGGATTTGCTGACAGAACTTAGCGAAATGGGCAGCTATAAGGCGATCGCTCAAGTTATGTGCCGGCGGATGTGGAATTTACAAAAAAACGCCGATATTATGCGTGTTTGCTTTATGGAAGTGCAATTTCATCCAGATTTGCGCGATCGCATTCAAACAGAAGTTATTGATAAAATGACAGCCGTTGCTGAAGCATTTTTTCAAACCGCAATAGATAAAGGCATCTATCGTCAGATGGATGCCAAACTTGGAGCTAAAGTTTTTTTAGGTTTATTTGCGATCGCCGGTTTCTCCGATAATACCCTCATAGAACCCAACGCCTCCCCCCAAGAAATGCAAAAAATGGCGGAGGGACTAGCGGATATTTTCCTTAACGGTGTCCTAGCAAAAGAATAGGCAAGAGGCAAGAGGCAAGAGGCAATAACAATTATTACCACTGACCACTGACAACTGTACGGGCGAAGCATTTGGAGAACTATTTTTGGCGATGACCGATAATTTATCTTCCAAATGCTTCGCCCCTACCGACAACTGTACGGGCGAAGCATTTGGAGAACTATTTTTGGCAATGACCGATAATTTATCTTCCAAATGCTTCGCCCCTACTGACAACCGACTAATTACCCATTGCTTGCGCTTGATGACTCCACTGTTGCACTAATTCAACTGCTGGACACAAATCCCGGTTATGCAATGTTGCTACTTGCAAACGCATAACTTGTCTATGTAATCTGTGAGTCGGAGTTTGGGCTAATTGGGCTATGGAAATAACCCCAGAGTGAAGCAATATACCGCAATACTGAGTTCCTACACTGGGAACACGGGCTAAACCTGCCAAAACAACCCATTTATTCACAGAATGGATATTTACCTGTAATTTACCCGCTAATACTATTCTCTCTTCTGGAGTTTTTCCTCTATTAATTAATTCTTCTGTGGTATTAATGCCACAATTCTTTAATTGAGCTTGATCTTCTGCACTCAATCCTGGTAAATCTTTTACAGGCCAATCTGATTTTTGAAGTAAATTTCTATTAGCTGCACGGTTAATGGTCATTTTTTGAGTTTTTAGTACGGGTTAATTTATGTAAAAATTCAGTATTTACAGGTATTTCTCCTTCTGAACTCTAACATTTTTATCAAATCACCATCCCTCTTTAGGACGGTATTACTAACATTATCACCTATAAAAAATGGAACTCCCAATTTATTTACTGCTCAACTTCCTGCATTAAAGGAGGTTCAGAGTCAATAATGCCCGATAAGTGTCATCTGAAATCTAAAAATTTAATTACAAATATTAACTTAATCCTTGTCTACTAAGATCCCCAACTTCTTTAAGAAGTCGGGGATCTGCGGGATCTCATATATTCTTAACCTATAGTTAATTTTCCTTGCATTACTGTTACAGCTTGTCCAGATATAAAGACGCGGTTTGCTCCAGGATAGTACACTTTGACTACTCCACCCCGACTAGAAGCTTGATAGGCTAAAAATTCATCTTTTCCCAATTTATCCCGCCAAAATGGGGCTAAACAACAATGTGCCGCACCTGTTACCGGATCTTCATTAATCCCTAAAGTGGGGGCAAAAAAGCGGGAGACAAAATCATATTCCGAGTCAGAATCAGCAATGCTAGTAACGATAATATCAGCCTTAGTGAGAGTTTTCATCTGTTGGAAATTCGGCTGCATTTCTCTGATTAATTGCTCAGATTCTACTTCTACTAAATAGCCGAGAGAATTTTGGACAACAGATTTACAATTCACTCCTAAAACTTGACTTAATTCTGGAGGTGATTCTACAGCTTGAGAAAGATTCACCGGAAAATCTAACTGAATCCAATCATTTTCTAGTTTCGCTGCAAGTACACCACTTTTTGTATGAAAACGCGCTTCTTGATTTGGTAATAAATGCCCTTGTGACCATAATACATGAGCGCTGGCTAAGGTAGCGTGTCCACACAGGGGAACTTCTACCGTGGGAGTAAACCAGCGCAAATTAAACCCATCATCTTGTTTAACTAAAAAAGCGGTTTCTGATAAGTTCATCTCCTGAGCGATATTTTGCATCCATGCTTCAGATTGTGGACTATCTAAAACACATACAGCCGCAGGATTTCCTTTGAATGGAGTATTAGTGAAAGCGTCTACTTGAGTAATAATTTGGGTCATTTGTAAACTATCTAAATCTATAATTCTGTGTGAGATTTTAGCCATTGTTCTAAATCGTTAATTTCTCCAAAATCTAATAATGCTTCTCCCAGGTCTTCTAGCTGTGCTATTGTCAAGCTGTTAATACTTTCGATGTGGTGAGTAATCAATTTCCCAAACCGTTTCGATAATATTCGCAGCAGCAAGTTTTTCTCACCTTCTTGTCTTCCTTCTTGTCTTCCTTCTTGTCTTCCTTCCTGTTCACCCTCCTGTTTAGCTTCTTGATATACCCTTGTTTGCTTAATATCACTCACTAAAAACATCGCTTCTATCTCCTGACGACTTAATTGTGAAAACTTTGACATCAAAACACTTTCCAGTAATTCTATAATACCTTGTCTTTCACTATCATTGCTAACTTCTGTCTTTGTTCTTGTCATCAAGTTTTTCACCAATTCCTGTGATTGGTTTTCTTTACTGACAATTAATTCAATTAATCCCATCCCTATTGACCCTGATGCTATTTCATCTAAATAAATTCGTTTGATTCGACCACTATTGACTAATTCTTGTTGGTAATTAGTTAATTTCTCTACATCCAAACTCCGTTTCGCAAATAAAGCTACTGCTTGCCAATCTTGTTCGGGTTTATATTGATTGAGATAAATGTTGATTTCTGTAATTAATTCCCAGTAAAACTCTGGTTTGTTTTGAAATTGAACCTCGACAAAATAAATGGGTTTTTCTTCACTATTTGGCATAAATATCCCATCAAATCGAAAGGCTTTTTCTTTGACTTCTACAGAAGTAAATTGATAACCTGCCGCATTTTCTGGGGGTTGTCCCAGTAGTTCAAATAATAGAGTATGGAAGGTGAGGAAGATTTGGTAGAATATGGTATCTGTGTGCATTATTGATGATTTAATTCTGAGTTAGTAGCTTCTGCTAAATGTTTAATTAGTGTAGACTGAGGTAATGGTCCATGCAAGTGATTCCAAGGTAGAATTTTCTCAGTTGACCAATTACTATGAACATAAAAATCTAAATCGGGAATTTGTCCTTTGAGTTGTTTAAAAGCGCGTTTGTAACTTCCCAAGGAGTCGCCAAAATCACGGGTTAATTCTAATAATGGAGAAAGTCGGCGATCGCCTCTCGACAACAAAGCCTGTATAATTGACCAATTATAGCTTTCTGGTCGAAATTCTATCCCTTGGGGTTTAATTTGCTTTTGTAATAACTGTAACCGCTTTTCTGCTTGCTTATTAACCCCAAACCATTGAAATGGTGTATGTGACTTGGGTACAAATGTGCTACAGCCCAACGTTAACCGTAAACCAGGAGCAGCTTTTTTGACACTTTGCATCATTTTTACAGTTGCGTCTATATCTTCTGCTTCTTCCCCAGGAATTCCCACCATTCCATAGAGTTTTAAACTCGATAAACCACCAGCTTTTGCATTGATAGCTGCTTGGATAATTTCATCATTATCCAATTTTTTATTGACAATTTTCCGAACTTTTTCCGAACCACTTTCGACAGCAATTGTTAATGATTTTGTATCGCGTTTTGCCAAAGTTTCAGCTAATTTAACTGTAACTGTATTGGTTCTCACCGACGCGACACTTAACCGCACATCATCATATTTTGGTTGACTAATATAATCTAATAATTCTGTAAATTCTGGATGTTGAGTAACAGAAGCCCCCAACAAACCCAAACGATTTGTAACTTTTAAACCCCGTTCAATTCCCGGAATTAAAGAATTTTCTAAACTCGCAGTTCTAAAAGGTAAAGTTAAATAACTAGCTAAACAAAAGCGGCACATTTCGGGACAACTTCGCACCACTTCCACCATATAAATATTTTCCCAAGCAGCTTTTTCTGTGACAACAGTAGAAGCAGAAAGAGTATTTCCTCGGTAAGTTTGCTTTTGGATAATTGGGGGAATTTCCGATGAAATAGGATTAATTGATTTTATTTCCCCATCGGGTGTGATATATTCAATTACATATAAACTAGGAATATAAATTCCCGGAACTTGGGCTAAAGTTTTTAACTGAGTTTCTCTATCAGCATTTCTGACTTTTTTATAAGTATCTATAAAATCACCCAGCAGATTTTCACCATCTCCCAATAAAATCACATCAAAAAATTCAGCATAAGGTTCAGGATTAGCTGTTAGAACTGGTCCACCACCAAAAATTAAAGGATGATTTTGATTGCGAGAATTAGCCCGAATCGGAATTTCTAAAGATTCCAAAAGATTAAAAATATTCACATAATCTAATTCCCAAGACATAGAAAAACCTAATAATTCTGGATGTCTAGGAAGTTGTTCCCGAATATCAGTAAATAAGCGACTTACCTGCAAATCATCACGCATAGCCAGAGTCGCCCATACCACCTGATAACCCAGACTAGTTATCCCCACCGTATACTCATTAGGAAAGGCGAAAATTACGGGAATAGCATCGTGATTGGGGGTTGCGGGCGTAAACAGAAGGCGTTCAGAGTTAAATACAGATGATGTCACAGTTTTTTTAGTAGAGTTATCTATATTTAATCTTAAGCCATAGAATAATCAAGTTAAAACATAATGTCACCGCGTTGGCGAGAATAACTGGGAAAGCACCGAGGATAATCCCATAGACTAACCACAGAAACAAACCACTCATGAAGACAATCAGCATCACATAAGAAACATCTTTCGCTGATTTTGTGCGCCATATTTGCAACATTTGCGGTAAAAAGGCGATAGTGGTTAATCCACCTGCAACTAATCCTAAAATGGTGATAAAATCCATGGTTAACAATATATCCTGATTTTAAAGATTATACGCCGTTAATTGCAGATATTTAGGCAAATAGTATAAATTAACTGTTGAAAATTTTTGTGAGATCATGTTATTTGAAGATCAGATTCAGAAAAAAATATTATTTGTAAGTTATTGTTTTGATGATAATTTGGGCATTCTATAGGGATAGTTATCAATTGTAATCTTTAATTGGCTAGGAATTGAAGATGAAACGATACATACCCTTTTTTCTTATTGGCTTTATTCTCTTTATAACCTTGGGAGATAAGGTATTACCAGGTGCTTTGGGAAAATCCAGCACTCAAACCCGGATAGCTTTGAATAATTTTGCTATTGACTTATTTCCTAATATTAAGCGTCCCAAAAACCCCAATACCCGCACAGAAAAAGCAGTAGAAGACCTAGAACAAAAAAGGTAGAAATATCAATCAACTTGCGGACAATCATCCCATAAAGTTGTAATTTCTCTTAAACTCTGATGAGTGCCATTACCTAAGATTAAATGATCTAAAATGGAAATAGCTAAAATTTCCGCACCGGCTAATAATTGCCGAGTCAATTCTATATCTGCTTCACTGGGTTCTAAACTCCCTGAAGGATGATTATGGGCAACTATTACCCTTGTAGCACCTTGACGAATAACTTCTCGAAAGATATCACGGGGAGAGGCTAACGTTTCCGTCGCCGTCCCAATTGTAATTACCTTTGTGCCTAATAACTTATTTTTTACATCCAATAATAACACGGCAAATCTTTCTTGATTTTGCCACATCAAGTCTTGACTTAGCACCGCAGCCGCAGCAATGGGACTATCAATCACTGTTCCGTCGGAGGGACGAGATAAAAAAGTCCGTTTACCCAATTCAATTGCAGCGAGGATAGTTGTCGCTTTTGCTGGTCCCACACCGGGAATTTCCATTAATTCAGCGGGGGAGACATTTCGTAAAGCAGCTAAGGGGTCACACTGACCTTTACCCAATTGCTGTAATATATATTGCCCTAAACCAACTGCGGATAATTTACCAGGGCCTTGTCCAGTACCCAGCAAAATAGCGATTAATTCCGCTGTAGCTAAAATCTTCGGTCCGTGAGTCATTAACCTTTCACGGGGGCGTTCATTTTCCGGTAAGTCGGCTATTCTCAGGCAATAAGTCATACCAATTGGGAATTTTGAATTGGGAATAATTGTCATAGCTATCAGCTATCAGCTATCAGCGAAAAGCAGAAATAGCAAATAGCAAAGAAGAGGGGGTATTGATTTAATTACCTGTATTTCAGATTTTAAGGCTGATTGCTGAGGACTGGGGGCTGAATGCTAACTCATTATTTATCCGATACAAAAAAGCTAACTAATGCTAACAAGAGCCAGCTTTTTCTTCCTGCTTCATCCTAGAAGTGTCGGCACTATCTAGTCCACAGGCTAACACGGTCAACCTGACCGCTTCTTTTTCTAAGTTAATCGCAGCATTTACATCTCTATCACATTCAAAACCGCATATCTCACAGGTAAATACTCGTTGAGACAGTGACAGAGATGATTTTTTCTCACCACAACTAGAACAAGTTTTACTACTAGGATAAAATCTATCCACAATGACTAACTTGCTACCATAAAGTTGAGTTTTGTATTCTAACTGCCGACGGAACTCATAAAAACCCATGTCAGCTATAGCTTTAGACAACTTACCATTAGCTAACATTCCTGATACATTCAAATCTTCTATCCCTATGACTGCGTGGTTTTTGCTGATATAGGTGGTGATTTTATGTAATGTATCTTTCCTGATGTTGGCTATTTTTTGGTGTAGTCTCGCTATTTTGATTTGGGCTTTTCTACAATTATGAGAACCGACTTGTTTATGCCGATTCAAGTATTGCATTCTTGCTAGTTTAGACTCATATCTTTTATAACTTTTTGCGCCATCAAATATAACTCCAGTTGATAATATGGCTAGATGATTTATTCCTAAGTCAACTCCGACAAACTCTTGTTTTTTAGGAGTTTCATTGGTTTCTAGTTCTATTTTCCAAGAGATAAACCACTTATCAGCTTGTTTGCTAATTGTGACTGATTTCGGTTTATACCCAAAAGGTAAAAGCTCATAAGTTTTTAACCATCCAATTATAGGAACTCTTACCTTCTTATGGTCAATGTGAATTACACCATCTAATGTAAAAGAATCATGCCTACCTTTTTTTTTGAAGTTAGGAAACCCTTTAACTTTCTTGACCCTTCGGCTTCGCTCAGGGTCAACACCGAGCGAAGTCGAGGTGTTGAAAAAAGATTTAAAGGCATCTGATAAATGTCTTAATGCGTATTGAGGAGCGCATTTGGATACTTCATAATACCAAGAATGTTGAGATTTAACTGCTGCTACTAACCATTTATGTAAGTCTATGGCTGTGGGAAATTTAATTTTATCGTCAGGGTTTGTCCGATTATGTATTATTACCTGTTGACAAAGTGCTAATCCTTTATTCCAAGCGTGTCTGGCTACTCCTGCGTGTTGTGCCAGTAGTAGTCTTTGTTGCTTGCTTACCTTGAGTTCGGTCTTGAATCCTAGTAGCATGAAGGTATTTTACAACAAAATCCCAATATAGTCATAATAGCAGATGACTTTGGCTGGGATAATAGTGAGTAATTGGTAGTAATTGTTAGCTTTTTAGCTACTGTTAATTAACCCTTATTTTTGGACACAATTATTCCTTTTTGACAATATCTTTAATTTTTGTAGATACTACCCGGAATTACTTACTGGTAAATTTGCGTAGCTTTGAGCATATGGTAAGTAATAATTAACTGAGTTAGAGCGAGGGGATAACTTTGCAGTGTTTCTCCAGTTGTACCCGCAATTTTACCCAATTCTGGATTACTTTCGCGATCGCACACACTATTTAAATGCGGCATATCGTTACACATAATCCGTTCGATTTTATTCACCTGTTCCAAAGTTGCATGACCGTCAACCTCTAAAACATCCACTGGTTTTCCCATGTCTCTATCCAGTCCCAAGCGGATAGCTGACTGGGAATCACTATGACCAGCGTGAATAATTTCCGTAAAATCAGGGTGAGGAATCGAGGGACGCAGCACCAAGCGCACATTTAAACGTCCATTAGTGTTGTCAATCTCATCATTAGGAGGATAGAAACTGACCACAATATCAGACCATTGCCGCTGAGGACGGATATACATTTCCGAATCTGGTTCGCGTTTATCTAATTCTGCTAATACCTGTTCTGGAGTATAACCGCGCTTTTGAGTATCCCGTTTCACCTTCCAATCAGCGCGAAGTGGTTCAGGAGGGGCAAGATAGACTTTAACATCATAAGCATCACGGGCTACACGGGTGGAATAACCTAGTAACCCTTCAATAATCACAAATTTACTGGGTTTGATATATTGCGGTGGTTCAAAAGTGCCTGTGGAGTGGCTGTAAACCGGCTTGAGAATCGCCTGTCCTGTCCGTAACAGCGATAAATGTTGCTGCATGATATCCAGATAGTTACAATCGGGATGCAGCGCCGTAATGCCGATTTCTGCCCGTTGTGTGCGATCGTAACGATGGTAATCGTCTGTACAGATAATAGTCACATTTTCCGGACCGAGTACCTGAGCAATCCCTCTAGTCAGAGTTGTTTTCCCCGCAGCACTATCACCCACAATACCCAGAATAATTGGACGGCTCATGAATACCTCCTCTGACGCGAGTAAGTTTATAAGAATAGTCTCTAATTTTAGGGTGCAAATCAGCTATTTTATCCAGAAAATCTTATGTTTGCAACATCTCTACATAAACTCCCTGGATTTTAATTACTCCCCACCAACAACATCCGCGCCTCTATTGCTTCCCATGTTGTATGTGATACCCGCACTGCTGCTTCTTTGCATTTGATAATTAGGTGATTGGCGTAGAGATAATTATCTAAAGCCTTGATTTCTTCCCCAGATAAATCAACCATTTCTGGAGTGAGATTAAAACCATTGAGTAATGTTTCCATGAGAATCTTAATAAATATTTGTGCTTCCTCTGATGGATATTTATCTGGTGCAACTGTAAGTTTCTCTCCTTCTGGAGTGTTAGTCAGTCTAATAGATATGGGGTTATTGAAACTTAATTCGTTAAAATTTACTTCCTCTATTTGATATTCATCTGGCACTTTAGCTTTTAGTTCTTCTAGTTGCTTAATCAGCATAGTAAAATTAACTTTATTGAAAATTGCTAATTCTTTAAGTTGATGTGTGTAATCAATAGCATCACTAATACAACCTTTATTCGCTTCAATGATAGCGATTTCATAAGCGTAGCAATTATCTATGTTGATAGAGTTAGCATAGACAATTAAGTGAGCGAATAGGACACAGTTATTGCAAAGGCGATACTCTATACCGTATAAATCACATTTAGCATCTATAATTAAGTTGCCAATAGCGATCGCAACTGCACGTTTCCCAACTGGTTTATAATCACCCTGAGATCCTACTGTAACTTCTTCCGCCCAATTTAATAAAGCTTGTAATTTTGGGGTATTGATATAGTTTTGTACTTCCTTTTCCATTAATAACAACAAATCATCTGCACCACCGCGCATGACTCCAGCAACTAACAAAAATACCTCCTTCCAACGTTTATCTATCAGATGTTTAGTAACTAATTTTTCAACTAGCCGATGATCATCAATATATTGTGCTGTTAAATATTCCTGTAGCGTCAAATGAGAAAAAGAATAAACATCTCTAGCACGTTCTACTAAAATTCCTTGTTGAATTGCAATCGCATTTAAAACTGCTTCACCATTTAAATGCTGTGGTGCATTCAAATTACCCGCCAAAAAGGTTTTTATTTGGTCAACAATTTCCGATTGTGAGAAAAATAGCCGATTAGATGCAAACCCAGTATAAGCAATTTCTGAAAGTAATAACTCTTCTAATTCTGTATGCAGTCCTTGATAAATTTCATCTCGCAAAATTCGCTTTTCAGAAGCCCATTCTTCTAATAAAATCCGCAACGCTTTTTTATATAACACACTGCGATTATTAGGGAAATTCTGAGAACGATCATATACTAAACAAAGAAAAGTCAGTAATAAAGGTGTATGTGCTAACTCTTTCGCAGCTTGATTTTCTGGTTTTTCTAGTAATTCCCAACATTTATCCCCCGTTTTCGCTTGTTGGTCATCTTCTCCATGAAACCAATTATTAATAAATTGTTGAATTTGTTCATCATCAAAATCAGCCATAGCCACATCACTAAACCGCCGGAAGTTATTGCGGTAAGCTGCTATGCGACAGGAAGCTATAAACCGATTTTGATGATATGTATCAACAAAGTTCTGAATTTGACTGATAGTCTCATTTAGGTTTTGACTGGGAACTTCATCCAAACCATCCAATAAAATTAATAATTTACCCTGTTCTAAAGCCTTAGCTGTAAATTTATCTGGATCTGGAAATCCACAAATCCGAAACTCTTCAATAATAAATTTTTCAATATTAATCTCACTCGAAGCAAACCTTTTTAATTCAATGAAAACGGGAATACAATCATGTTTAAATTTTCCTCTTTTACCTTTGAGTGCTTCCATTCCCATTTTCCGTAAAAATGTAGATTTTCCTGCACCTGGACCACCCAAAACCATCAAATATTGTTTTTTATTCGCAACTTCAATTCCTGGTTGTTTTTGACAATCTTGAGAATCAAACTTCCGACCTTTCCCTTGACGATATACTTCTTCTAATTGTTCAATAGATGCAAAACTACGAATAGCATCATCATTTAAAAACTGCACTGCTGTATACACAGATTCCAAATTCACAGGTTCACGCATTCCCAAAACTTTGAGAATACCGTGTCTTTCTTGATAATTCTGTCCATATTTCTTAGAAGCATCAAAAATGAGTTGTTTAGTATTTTCATCCAGAGTTTTCCCAAACATTCCCAGCAATTTACCACCACTTCCCCAAAGAGACTGGAAAACGGGAACAGCCACACCGCTAACCGCAGCGGCTAATAAAGGTTCAAATCCTGTCATAATTCTGAAATTAGTGAATATATCTCAACTTACAGCCATTCTCATGTATTTATACCACACTTGTGTATTTGTATTCCTTTCTTTCTTTGCGTCTACTCTTCGAGATCACGAAGCGTGATTGCGCCTTTGCGTGAGACTTTAAAATTCCATTCATTAAATCGCGTTTAAAAGAGGATTTAGGGGTTGACATTTGATTTTAAATTTGTTATCATAAAATTGATAAGGAAGAACTATCATAAAATAATTAATAAACATAAATCATGTCAAAACAAACATTAGGCTTAGAACAAAGCCTATATGATTATTTGCTTTCAGTTTCTCTACGCGAACCAACTATTTTAACCCAACTGCGTCAAGAAACCTCTCAATTACCAATGTCCAGAATGCAAATATCTCCTGAACAGGGGCAATTTATGGCATTGCTGGTAAAACTGATAGGAGCAAAGAAAACCTTAGAAGTCGGTGTATTTACTGGCTACAGTTCCTTAGTAGTGGCTTTGGCTTTACCCGCAGATGGTAAAATAGTCGCCTGTGATGTTAGCGAAGAGTATACCAGTGTAGCTCGACGTTATTGGCAACAAGCGGGAGTCGCTGATAAAATTGATTTACATATTGCCCCAGCTTTAGAAACATTAGATAATTTATTGACAGCAGGGGAAAGAGAAACTTTTGATTTTGCGTTTATTGATGCTGACAAGGGTAACTATGATAATTATTATGAGCGATGTCTTGAACTAATTCGCCCAGGTGGACTAATTGCCATTGATAATGTGTTGTGGTCAGGTAAAGTTGCAGATACAGAAATACAAGATAATCAGACTAATAAAATTCGGGCTTTAAACCGCAAATTACATGAAGATTCCCGCATTACCTTGAGTTTAGTTCCCATAGCCGACGGATTAACCTTAGCGATGAAAAATTAGGAAAATCAAGCCAATGGAAGAACTACTTACCCTCAAAGAACTCCTGCACCAAGGCAATATAACAGAAGCCTTGTTAATTGTCGAAGAATTAGAAGAAATGAGCAAATCTGATAAACTGAATAAAATATTTAGCTATGGCATCATTTTACTTCTACACCTAATTAAACAAGCTGCTGAAAACCGCACCACTAGGTCTTGGAATCTTTCCATTCGCAATTCTGTCAAACAAATTCAACGCAGTAATTCCCGTGAAAAAGCAAAAGGAACTTACATGAGTGAAACAGAATTAGCAGCGACTCTAGAAGATGCTTATGATTTAGCCTTAGAAAAAGCAGCAATTGAAGCTTTTGAAGGTCAATATGAAGCAGAAGAATTAAGCAAATTAGTCCAACAAGAAGAGATCATAAAAAAGGCAATGAACTTAATTTGGGAAAGATAAATAAGACCCCTGACTTCTTTTTTATCTTCTTCAAGTGAGGTATAATGGGAGGGAGTTAACCGCAGATGGAAGAGGATAGACGCAGATAAACGCAGATAAATTTGTACTTCATTAGATTAAGAGGCATTGCTGAATTGATGTATGAAAGTAGAAAATTCCATCTCTTGAACTCTTACTCTCTGTGCCTCTGCGTCTCTGCGAGAGATAAATTCATACTTTTATTCAGCAACGCCGATTAAGAAATGTTCTAAATCTCCAACTTATCACCCCGAATTGAATAATCTAATAACTCCATTGGGTGCATGACAGAAATAGTTTTCCCCTGTAAATACTTACTAATTTGCAAACTACAACCAGGATTAGGAGAAGCAATTAAATCAGCGCCAGTATTTAATAAATTCTGGGCTTTTTGTTTACCTAATTCTTCAGCAACTTCTGGCTGTAACATATTATAAACCCCCGCGCTACCACAGCACAAAGCCGCGTCAATAGGTTCTTTTAAAGTCACACCGGGAATTTGTTTTAACAGTTGACGAGGTTGAACACTAATTTTTTGACCATGTAATAAATGACAAGCATCTTGATAAACTAAATTGATATTTTTCTCAGTCAAAGGTGAAAGTTTAGCAGTTAAACCGACATTAGCTAAAAACTCCTGTGAATCCTTAACTTTCGCGGCAAATACTTTAGCTTTTTCCGCATATTCTGGATCATCTGCCAAAATATGACCATATTCCTTCAAAGTATGACCACAACCGGCAGCATTGATAATCACAAAATCCACATTAGTATCAGCAAAACTATCAATCATTTGTCTTGCTAAAACCTTCGCTTGTTCAGTTTGTCCTTGGTGTTCAGGAAGTGCAGCACAACAACCTTGAGATTTAGGAATTACCACCTCACAACCGTTCGCAGTTAAAACCCTTACCGTCGCTTCATTGACACCAGAGAAAAACAACCTTTGCACACATCCTAAAATTACACCAACCCGATATCTTTTTTCACCCTTCGCTGGGATGATATCTGGTAAATTATCCTGAAAAGATTTAAGAGTAATTTCCGGTAAAATAGATTCCATAGCTGCTAACCGGGGAGATATGGCTTTAATTAACCCAGTTGCTTGTAATAACTTAGAAATTCCTAACTTTTGATAAACTAATAATGGAAAAAGTAAAATTCTTAAAAGATCAGGATTAGGAAACAGAGAAAAAATCAATTGTCGAACCAACTTATCAGGTAAACTGCGATTATAATTTCTTTCCACCTGATGTCTAGTAGCCGAAATCAACTTATCATACTGCACACCAGAAGGACAAGTAGAAACACAAGCTAGACAACCCAAACAAGAATCAAAATGTTCAACAGTAGCCGTATTGAGAGCAATTTCACCCTCATTAATAGCATCCATTAAATATATCCGTCCCCTGGGAGAATCCATCTCCTTACCTAATACCCGATAACTAGGACAAGTAGACAAACAAAAACCACAATGAACACAACTATCAATTAACTTAGGATCAGGTGGATGATTCCCATCAAAACCCTGCAAATTCTTAATACTAGCAGTATTATTCACCGAACCTTCCGAAACTTGCATTTATATTTCTCCCCTCTTAACCTCTGTGACCTCTGTGCCTCTGTGGTTCGTTTTTAATTAAAACTTAAATCCCACCCACAAACCGACCAGGACTTAAAATAAAATTACCATCAAACTGTGTTTTAATTCCCCGCATTACTGCCAAAGCATTACCATTATACCCCCAAACATCAAACCTTTCCTTTAACTCAACAGGTGCAGATAAAATACTTAAAAAACCAGAATTTGCTGCACATAAATTCCGCAAAGGCAAAATTTGATCTTGATTTTCTAAGCGGACTAAACCCAAACCACTGCTAATATGAATTAAACCAATATCTATTTGATTGATAATCTCCACAGCCGCAGTTGGTAATACTCCTACTTTGCAGGTAATTGTAGATTCTGTCACATGAGAATGTATTTGTTCTGGTAATCGTTGCCATAAATTAATTTCCTGATTTCCCAAATAAATTACCCCCTGTAAACCTAACTTTTCGCCAATTGCTAAAAGTCGTTTTGACTGTTCTTGGACACTTTCATTAATACTTTGAAAGCGGGTAATTAAACCTATTCCTGTTCCCAAATCTAAATTAGTAACTAACTTACTTGATAATAAATCAACTTGAGTTGGTGTTAATTCCGAACTTTGTAAAGTTCTCACTGCTTGGGATATAGCTTCAGGTTTACCAGTTAATATTACTGTTCCCGAAGTTTCAGGAATGGGATAAACTCGAAAAGTGACTTGGCTGATAATTCCTAATGTCCCGTAAGCACCAGTAAATAATTTCATTAAGTCGTAACCAGCCACATTTTTTACAACTCGTCCCCCAGCTTTGGCGATTTGACCATCTGCGCGGATAAAAGTTATACCTAGAAGTTGGTCACGCACACCACCATAACGTTGCCGCAGAGAACCCGTATCGGCAGTAGCAACCATACCACCAATAGTAGCAGAATTAGGAAAAGCGGGATCAAGTGCTAAAAATTGGTGATGTTTAGCTAAAATCTCCTGAAGCTGGGCAAATTTCATCCCTGCTGCGACGGTGACAGTTAAATCACCTACAGCGTGTTCTATGAGTTGGTTAATGCGTTCGGTGCTGACAATAATATCAATATTTTTAGCTAAACCACCCCAATTGATTTTACTACCGCTACCACAGCTTAGAACACGCCATTTGTGACTGTTGGCGGTAGTGATAACGGCGGCTAATTCTGCTTGGCTATGGGGATAAATGACACAACTAGGCTGGCTTTTGGGGTCTATTCCTTGTTGGATATTATGCTGTTGGGTGGGAGTGAGATTTTCCCAGGATATAACGGCGTTTTCGGTGCTGAGAATAGAAGTTAAGGTAGATGCTATTGAATTCATGAGTCTCTTTTTTATTCTTAATTTAATATGAATTATATTTTGCGTAAAGCTAAGAGGTTATCTCGTTCCCAGTCTCTGACTGGGAATGCCATGATGTAGGCTCTGCCTAATTGTATTATTAAAGGCAGAGCCTTATAGAATTCATTCCCATACAGAGTATGGGAACGAGAGATATTTCACAAATAAATGTAGGGGTTTAGCACTGCTAAACCCCTACTCATACTAAACTATTAATCTCAGTTGATTCTAGAAAGTGAAGGTAGTCCGTAAAGTACCAACGTACTCGGTGCTATTCTTGTCGTTATTCTCAGGATTGAAGATTACCAATACACCAGGAGTAACAAGGATATTATCGGAAAGCTTTATCTTGTAAAGACCTTCTGCATGATAAGAACTGCTTGATTCTCTACCTGTAGCTTTTAGTGTGCTGAGAACTGATTTCCCACTTACTGTAGCTTCAGAGATTTTAGGTGATTGACCGAAGATAAAACCCAATGTATTACCTTCTTTACCGAAGTCTTTGATACCTAATGTAGTAGTCCAATACCATGTTTCAGTGCTTGCTGAAGCAGCAGCCTTTAATGTACTAGCTGTTGTATAACCTGCTGAACCGCCTAATGTGATTTTAGCTGTGGGTTGCAAGCTAACTTGTACACCATAGTGGTTAGCTTCAATTGCAGTAGCATTAAGATTTCCTACACCAAGAGCGGTACTAATAGTATTGCTAAAAGGATTATTAGCAACAGCACTACCTGTACTTCCGAAGAGGTTAAAAGCGTTATTTTGATATGAGTGGGCGTAGGTTAGACCAAGGTTGATGGCTTTAGTAGGCTTCAAAGCTAACTGACCAAAGATGGTATTATTACCAGCAAATAGTCCTTTTCCTGGGGATGGATCATTTGCATTATTATCTCTACCTGTTGCAAAATAAGCTCCACTCAATGCTAATTTATCATTAGGAGTCACATTAACAGTGATACCTGCGCCATCATTTGCTTGACGATAAATAGGGCTGAAACGTCCATAACGAGATAAAGAACCTGAACCACTACTTCTAAAGTCAGGGTTGAAAACATTGACGTTCTCGTTTAACTCAGCGCCAGTAGCATCAATCTTAACACGAATTGCTTTGCTCAAGTTGAAGGCGTAGTTGAGTTTGTCAATGGTGATGCTGTTATTATTGTTGGCAGTAGTGGTGCTACCGTCATAACCTAAACGAGTCATGCCAGTACCAGTACCACCAGCACCTACACTATTTGGGTTGATATTTATCGCATTCAACCGGGTTTGCAATTGGTCTGTTCCTGTGAAACTGCTGTTCAAGGTCAACCGCACTCGGTCAGAGAAAGTAGCGTTGGAATTTAAGTCAACGTTCTTAGCAGGAGTATTAGCATTGGCAGTTGTCTTATCCGCAAATGCTACTTTATCCCCAAAAGCTTGGGATACGCTGAAAATCGCTTCACCAGACAACTTGGTGGTGGTGGAGAACTGATTAGCTTCTAATTCGCCGGTCCGAGCTTCTAAAGCATCTACTTGACCGCGAATAGTTGCTAGTTCAGTGGAATATTCTTCTTGCAAACGCTGTAAGGTAGCTAAATCTTGCTTGCTCACCATGTCAGCGGTTGCGGTAGCAATGAGTTCATTAACGCGGTCTAAGCAGGAATTTAAACCAGCCGCAAATTCATAACGACTCAAGGCGCGATTACCACGGAAAGTACCGTTAGGATAACCAGCTACGCAACCATAACGTTCAACTAAAGATTGTAATGCTTGAAACGCCCAATCGGTAGGTTGTACGTCGGAAAACTGAGAAACAGATGTTACTTGACCCAAGCTGTTGGACTCTTGGGACAATTGAGCAACACTTGTTACTTGTTCCTTAGCTTCACCAGCAAAGGCACTGTTACTGGTCAATAAGGTCAAAGCTAGGACGGGGCTAACCTTGAGGATATTCCAAAAAGCTTTTTTCATAAATTTCAATCTCTCTCACACCTATAGTGAATCCAGTCTATGGTAAAGTCCCAAGGGAACTTATACATAAATGTTCTATAGTGATTCTACATCATTAATGGCAATTAAAACAACTAAATATCAAAATTTTTATACAAGGTTATGATTTATTTATTATTTGATAAATTTGAGATTATACCCTGTCTATGGTATGTATTGATGGGGATCAATATCCAATTTACGATCGCTGACCTGTAACAATATATGTAACTCGTTGAGCAATATTAGTTGCGTGATCTGCCATGCGTTCTAAACAACGAATTGCTAAAGTTAACAAGAGAATTGGCTCAATTACGCCAGAAATATTTTCCTGTTGGGCAAAGGTTTGATAAAGATGCTCATAAGCATTATCTACAGTATCATCTAACTGCTTCATTCTTTGTCCACTGGCTTCGTCTAAATCTGCCAATGCGACTAAACAAGTTGCTAACATTGCTTGGGCGTGCTGGGACATAGTTGCAATTTCTGGTAAGGAACTATGTTGAGGATAAGGGAAGAGTTTAATGGCAATTTCCCCTAGCTCTTCGGCATAATCCCCAATTCGTTCTAAGTCACGCACCAATTGCATAAAAGCACTTATACAGCGCAAATCTCTTTCTGTGGATACTTGACGAATGATAATAGTTGTGCAGTCTGATTCTATTTGCCGATAAAAGCGATCAATTTTTTTATCTAACCGGGGTATTTGTTCCGCTGCGATTAAGTCCCCGGCAAATAGGGCTTGGTGACTCAGCCGAAATGATTGTTCTACTAAAGCCCCCATACGTAATAAATCCCGTTCTAAACGTCTAATGGAGCGTTCTATTGGTAGTATTTCGTGACTGGAAGGATCAAATACAGTTTTCATAGTGGTTATATTAAAAGTGTATATATTTTCTTAACTATAGTCTTGACTAGTACCGCAGGGCGGAATTAAAAATTAACAATTAAAAATTAAAAAAGCAGATTGTATAAGCTTTGTAGGGATTTTTAATGGTTATCTTACTTGCGCTGTACTGTACTAGGTAAATTTGTCATAACTTGAGAAAATTGAATTTGTATCCAAGCACCACCTGTTTCTGGATGGTTCATGGCTTTAATTACACCACCGTGAGCCATGACTATTTGCTGGACAATGGCTAAACCTAAACCGCTACCAGCAATTCTCGTTGTCGAATTTACTTCATTGACTGGTGAACGATACCGGGCTTTATCTCCGCGATAAAACCTTTCAAATACATGAGGTAAGTCGTCAACAGCAAAGCCAACACCGAAATCAATAATATTTATTTCCAACATTTGACCGTTATCAGTAGAAATTATTTTAGTCTCAATGTCAATAGTTGTGGTGGCTGGACTATATTTGATGCTATTATCTAGCAAGTTGACGAATACTTGATAAAGTCGAGATTTATCTGCCTGAATGCAGATGCTGTCTAGTCCAGAATAGTTAATACTGAGAGAATGACGCTGGGCAATTGGTTCTAGGGTTGCCCATGCGGAGATGATGAGCGATCGCATTTCCACCATTTCCAAATTTAACTGCATGGTGGGATTGTTTTCCATTTGCGTCAACTCCAACCAACTTTGGACTAAATTAATCAGTCGGTCAACTTCTTGCATCAGCCTATTAACCCAACGGTCCAAAGGTGGTTCTAAACGGGTTTGCAGAGTTTCCACCACTAGACGAATTGCCGTCAACGGGGTGCGGAGTTCATGGGCTAAATCGGAAAAAGAGCGATCGCGTTCTTGCTTCATATCTAGCACAGATTGGCAATTTTCCAAAAATACTCCCACCTGTCCCGTTGGTAATGGCAAGCTAGAAGCCCGCAGAAACATGGGCTTTAATTCTGTCATCATCTTAGCATCTTCACAAGCGGGATGAAAAACCCATTCCTGCACCTGGGGTTTTTGCCAATCACGAGTTTGTTCAATTAACTGATCTAATTCATAAGACCTCACCAACTCTAGCAACAAACGCACCTGTCCAGGTTGCCATCTTTGAAGATATAAGATTTCCCGCGCTTGTTGATTGCACCACAACAATTGATTTTCCTCGTCTACCTGCAAATATCCCAGCGGAGCAAAATCCAGTAATTCCTTATACATGGACAATGATTGCTGCAAATTTTGTTGCTGTCTATTCACCATAGAGATTGCCTGCCGTAAGCGAGGTCTTAGCAGCAGTTTAATATTAGTAATTTTATGGAAATTAGAACTTGGCAATTGTAGTAATTGTTCTAAATACCAGTGCAGATGAACCTGTTGCCAAACCCAAAAACCCAGTCCGACAGCTAAACCCAGTAAAAATCCCAGTAAAAACATGGAAGTCGTTAGTTGGTGTATTATTACTCAAAACTAACAACTATCGGCACCAATTACCCAAATCTGTAACCAAAACCCCGCACAGTTACAATATATTCTGGATGACTAGGATCTTCCTCCAACTTTTCCCGTAACCAGCGAATATGAACATCCACAGTTTTGCTATCCCCCACAAAATCTGGACCCCATACCTGATCTAATAATTGCTCTCGTGACCATACCCGACGGGTATAACTCATAAATAATTCTAAGAGTCGGAACTCCTTGGGAGACAAACTTATCTCTTCTCCACGGACTATAACCCGACACTCTTGAGCATTTAAAGTTATATCTTTGTGCTTCAGAACCGGAACTTGTGGCAATGCACTTAAACGTTGACGACGAAGTAACGCCCGACACCGCGCCACCAATTCTCGCATACTAAATGGTTTTGTCAAATAGTCATCAGCACCCACTTCTAAGCCTAGGACTCGGTCAGTTTCACTACCTTTAGCACTCAACATTAAAATTGGCACTGAGTTGCCTTGATGACGTAAAAAACGGCAAATGTCTAGGCCATTAATTTGCGGTAACATCAAATCTAATAGCACCAAGTCTAAAGGCAGTTCTTCAGAATTATCTTCACAACTTTTCAGATATTCTATCGCCGTTCTGCCATCACTAGCAATAATTACCTCATAACCTTCCCCTTCCAAGGCTACAACTAACATTTCCCGAATTAGTTCTTCGTCTTCGACTACGAGAATACGGCTTGTTTGTCCAATATCTGCCCTGGCAGAATACTTAGCTAATTCACTGGTATACATTAATTTTTTTCAGTGCATAACAAAGTCTAGTATATTAGAAATCATACCAATGATAGATTTATTTTGTTTTTCTGGACTTGGTGATTCCAAGAATGGATTGCATCAGTAATCTTGTAATGCGAAACATCAACTATGAATGCTACCATCAGGCATAATTGCACCAGTTAAGAAAGTTTCGCTCATATCTGTATCATCCAAATTAGCTCCAGTTAAATTTACTTCGCACAAATTAGCCTCGCTTAAATCAGCACCACTCAAGTCCGCACCTTGTAAATCTGCTTTCCACATTCTCACACCCCCCATTTTTGCACCACTGAGATTTGCACCTTGTAAGTTTGCGGCGGAAATTGATGCCATGTGTAAATTAGCATCACACAAGTTAGCACCACTTAACAATGCACCACTGAGGTCTGATTCATTTAAATGAGCAGTTGTTAATGTAGCTTGAGTTAAATCAGCACCACAGAGAATAACTTCGGATAAATGCGCTCTTGCTAATATTGCTCCTTGAAGATTCGCTTTACTCAAATTAGCTCCACTCAAAGAAGCTGCTGTCAGATTTGCTCCTCTTAAATCTGCTCTACCGAAGTCCACACCACCCAAATTGACTCCTTGCAAATTTGCTCCTGGTAAAGCAATACAGGTAAAGCTTCTTTCTCCTGTCGCGTATCTAGCTAAAAGTTCTTGAACATTCATACTTTTCTAGACCTTGGTAAGTAGTCGGACAAAATTTAAAATATAATTAAATCTTGATTAATCCCGTTGTTTATTTAAACTAAACATAAATTTATTCACATTTTTTAACTTCTGGGCAATTAATGAACCAGAACTTTAGCAAATGCTACAATAAAATCACCGGACTCATTGCTATCCAGTATTTATGAATACTCACAATTTAAAATTAGGAAAATATCTAACCTTAGAAGAATTTTGTACCTGCACACAAACCTATCATAAATATGCCCAAAATATCAACCCATATCCACAAAATCTACCAGAAGTAATTCCCGCATTACAGGATTTAAATAAATTTATCATTGACCCAATTATAGATTATTTTAGTAGAGAAAAATTTCAACTTACCTACGGTTTTTGTTCTCCAGACCTAAAAAAGTATCTTGAGAAAAAAGACCCAGTTACAGGGCAAAAAAATGGACGTGTAGCCCCCAATCTTGACCAACATATCAGTTATGAAATCAACAAAAACGGTAAATATTACTGTGAAAGATTAGGTGCGGCTTGTGATTTTCTAATTACAGACTTACCCAGCACAGAATTAGTAGAATGGATATTACAAACAAAACTACCCTTTGATTCCCTGTATTTTTACAGTCCCCACCAACCAATTCACATTAGTTATGGACAACAACATAAACGAGATATTTGGACATTTAATAACTCAGGAATCCCCACAAAAAAAGGAATCGAAAACTGGATAAAACTAGCAAAACAAACTTAAAAAAACCTCTCTATTCCTCCTCTCCGTGTCTCTGTGACTCGTTAGAAATATTCTTCCTTCTTTGTCGAGTTCTCAAAGCTGCTTTAAGTGCTTTCAACTTATAAGCATCTGCATCTTTAGCCCAAAATAACCTATAACCATCAATAACAGTACAATTTTCTTGTAAGCATTTTTTCCAGCCAGAAACATGACTAATACTGTGCCAATTATCTAAAAGTCCTCTATCTTCTTCTTGACGAGTTAACTTAGCAAATTTCTCATATTGGGGATAATCAGAAGTAACTAAAGCATCTATTTGGTGTAAGATTGGTGGATCATCTTCTAAATCATAATCCTGATAAGTAACGTGCAAATCTCGCAAATCAATTGTCATCACTTTTGATAAAATGGGATGAGGATTAATATCAAAATCAGGATAAAATAAATAAGATATCTTAGGTGTTTTCAGATGGAATTTAATCACATTTGCTTCTTCTAATCTTCCCAGAGTCCGACTAGCGCAACCTTCATACAGGCGTAATAAAGGGTCAACTGCTTGTAGTGTGGAAATATGCACCCAAAGGGAATTAGGTAATTTTTTACCAACATTGCTTTCTTGACAGCGTTTAATAATGAGTTCTGTATTTCCCAAGCTGCGTAACATTTGGTCAGCATCTAAACAAGCTTGTTTATAACTACTATATAAACCAATTATGTCCTCTTGGACTGCTGGGGATAATTGTCCTAATCGGGGACGACGGCTAAAATTGCACAGTGCTAAATAAACCATCAAATCTTGACGGCGTTTGTCAGCGATCGCTTGCCATTCTTCTGTGTCAGTTGCCTGTATAATGACATTAAAAGCCCGGCGTAAACTCCCGAATTCCTCAGCAATTTCCGCTGCTTGAGGTAATTCTCCCTTAATAGGCATTCTTCCCCGTTCCGTCAGAAAATTCATCAACGGCGTTAATAATTCCTGATGTTCCTCAAACCGTTTTACACAAAGACGGATTCTGGGAGTAGTCGCCCGGGAACGAAACCGAGAAGCGCGAAATAACTCCGCTTCAGCATCATCTCGAAACACAAAATAAACCCCCAAAGCCACAGGAATTGCGTCAACTCCTAATACTTGGTCAATGTAAATTTTTAATTCTTCTTGTTCATAATATTTCTGAAATGTGTTACGATTCGTGATAATGCCATCGCCATAAGCAATTACACCCCGCTTAATATCAGATATCAACACTTGGGCGGCTACTAACAGCACCTTTTGAGTCAGTTCCCAAGCTTGAATTAAAGCTTCCCGGCGCTCGCTTTGATGCTCAATGACATTAATCACAAAACCAATATTCACAATATCCGCAGCGATTCTCGGTGTATGTGCAGAATAATAAGGGTCCCAGCCATAACTTGTATAACCCTGTTCAGCAATGCGGGTAACGTCTCCACCATGTCCACAACCATAATCAAAAAAGGTAGTCTCTGGACTAAATAAGCTCGATTCCAAGGCTAAACGCACAGGACGGGATAAATCAGGACGAATAATAGCGGCTTTGTGGCGTTCTATTTTGGGAACTATATTTGTAATTATAGAACTACTTTCGCGTTTAATCAAGCTATGTCCTTGTACTTCCACCCCAAAAACTTGTAGCCGTTGTTCCCAACCCAACTTAGTACCAATTCCCCTAGTATGATTAAGTAAACCTAAAGCGACTTGAGCGCGAGTTAAAGCTGCAAACTCTTGATAGAGGGGATATTCTGGAGTTACAAAAGTTTCTTTGCGGTGCAGAATGGGGGGATTTTCCGAATCGCTGTAATCCCGATAACCAACTTCTAGAGTTTCTACGTCAACCTGAATACTAGCTTGTAAAGCCGGGTGAGGATCAGTATCAAAATCAGGATAAAATAGATAGGAAATCTTGGGTTTATTCGTGCTAAATTTAACTAAAGTTGCAGACTGAACTTTAAGTAAGGCACTAGTTCGACTACTTCGACTACGCTCAGTACAAGTTCGCTCACTACAAGTACGGGCGCGGTTTTCATATTCCTGAAGCCAAGGGTCAAGAGTATGTAAGGCTAAAATATGAATGTAAAAAGCATCAGGTAACATTTTGCCAACAGGATTGTTTTGGCAATATTTATTTATACTATTTAGATCAATAGAATGAAACGTTGGGGGGTTTTCCGCAACTGCATTCCTTATGTTATCAGGTTGAACCATTACTTTGTCATCTTTTAGAAATATAGATAACCTGGTTACATTTACTTTAATACAAAAAATCTGAAATTGGAAGTTAATAAACTTTAATCTCCCAGCCAAAACCGCTCAAACTCTGATTTTTCCCTGTTCCCTGTTCCCTTCTTTTTGTAAAAAGAGTAAGAGGATGTTTGAAAAGTGGTATTCCGTAATTTTCATCATATTGCTACCCCCCTTAGTCCCCCCTTGTAAAGGGGGGAAACAATAAAAATCCAGTTCCCTCCCCTTTACAAGGGGAGGGTTAGGGGGGGG
>Ga0208857_1000049_pt1 | contig 30720 bp, 34 predicted proteins | sample LakMenEpi05Nov12_FD_150674 | JGI IMG/M metagenome (GOLD analysis project Ga0208857, IMG submission 150674) | Freshwater microbial communities from Lake Mendota, WI - 05NOV2012 deep hole epilimnion (SPAdes) | ecosystem: Environmental > Aquatic > Freshwater > Lake > Epilimnion/Euphotic zone ... | reverse complement strand
TTTAACTAAATTTCTCAAATATATACTTAGGAGATTTCCTTTTTTCATCTTTGCTATTTATGTATCAAATAAACTTCCTTTGTTTTACTCTTTATGAATGATTTTTTTCGCTTGTGAGAAATCCGGGTTTAAGGGCTTTTTTGATCTGTGACAGTTTGGGGTGCGGAATGTGGGATATATCGGCATATCCGGTTACGCTCAATCCTTATTGCACTTTGGACCTAAGATAACACCGCAAATCGAGGCACAACTAGAGTTCAAGATTGACAATGGGAGTTTGGATATTATCTATACCATGTGTCTAGGTCATGCGGCAGGTGATACTTTGATATTTGCTGAAGAAACAGCGACGCGAAACGGCTTACACCTACCTCAACCTTCAACCACTTACTCGTTAGGTGCAGGACATCAGGAAACAAAAATCAACAAAGCAGCACAAGAAGGTACGCCAACAATTGCCAACACTATCAAACATTTGCTCAATGGCTGTTGTGTTTACCACTTTCACGATACGTCATCTACCGCGCGAGTTCGTCAATCCTGTTATATTGATGACAACCGCTCGCTGGTGTCTGATGCTGGAAATCTAGCCGCATTACTTCTGAGATTTCGTGAATATCATAATACAGCCTATCAGCGTATTATTAAAACGATCCGTTTAATTGCCCCATTTTTCGATGATTTTGTTCTTGAGCCTAGAGCGAATAATGTTATTCTCAACTGGCAGGGAAAAGACTCAGATCAAGTATTTGGTCCACACCAATTTTCGGACGGTACATTACGTGCTATTTGCCTTACTACTTTGCTCTTGCAGCGGTTAAATTCTGAAGAATTAGAAGCTTGGTTAGAAGAATATAGTTTAGGAGAAATTTGGGAGAAAAATATCATTGGTGGAGGTCCACACTAATGGTAAGACTCTATTTATTTGCAGAAGGACAAACAGAACAAACATTTGCTTCTATTATCCTGCAACCATATCTGGCGCAACATCAAGTATTTATGCACCACCCTAGACTCATTGCTCATGGAAGAAAAAAGGGTAAAACTAATCGTGGTGGTAGCGGTTATGGTGATTATCAGCCAATGAAGGATGACATTTTGCGATCGCTTGCGGAGGATAAAAATACAGATGCTTTCTTTACAACGATGATTGATCTGTATGCAATTCATCATAATTTTCCGGGATTAGATGAAGCTGAAATCATGCGCCAAAATCCCATAAAACGAGTCGAGTTTTTGGAGAAAAGCTTTGCTAATGATATTAATGATCCTCGATTCATACCGTACATTCAATTGCATGAATACGAGGCTTACCTTTTTTCTGATCCAACTTGTTTTGAGTCCTTTTATGATAATTGTTCAGATAAGGTTGCAATTCTCAAGACTATTGCTGATAAACATGAAACTCCTGAGTTAATTAATGATAGCAGGGCAACAGCCCCCAGTAAACGTATTATTGCTCAATTTCCTGATTATGAAAGAGCAAAATCTACTTATGGTCCGCTATTGGGGTACAGCCGGGATACGTGCAAAATGGGACACGTTGTAAAGTTTTGTAAACACAAACTCTACAACCCTTGCCAGAAGCACCTTCACAGTTTCTCAAGCCAAAACTAAAAGCCCATCATCATCTAACAAATTCGGCACAGCCTCCATATCAATCAAGTAATCGCCAAAACGCCTAATATGACTGGTCATATAAGGACTTAACGCCGCCACATCTTCACGATTGATCAAATGACCAGCTTTCAGTAGATCCCGCAAAACATCAGTTAAATCCACAACATTCTGGAAGATAACAGCATTAGCCACCAAATCATTATATTTAATAATCTTCTCCTGCTCAACCGGATCATTATTAGCAATAACCCCAAAACCACCAAAGAAAAACCACTTAGAAAAACCGTTATAAGCCTCAACAATATTCGTAGCCGCAGTAATCTGTTGTCGCAACTTCATATCCGAAATATATTGCAACAAAAATACCGTCCTAATCACCCGTCCTAACTCTTGAAAAGCTTGGTATAACCTATTTTTACGACTATAATTTCCCAGCTTTCGTAACAACACCGCACTGGAAACTTTACCAGTTTGGATCGACAAGACAACCTGCAAAATATCTTGCCAATGGTTTTCTATTTTGACCCAATCAATCGCATCTTTAAACAAAGAATCAATATGCTTGTAAACCGTATCATCACTTGGACGAAAGAAATTTAAATCCTTCCAATTGCGAATCCGGGGCATTAACTTAATCCCCAACATATGTGACAACGCGAACACAGGAGTTGATTGTCCCTGAGTATCTGCATGAATCGTATGAGGCTGAATATCAGAAATATTTTGCAATAAACCCTCAATAATAGGACTTACGCACTGTACAAATTCACCATCATGTGCATGAACGAAAATCCGTCGTTTCAAGCTTTTGGCGATTAACTTCCGATCAATAGCGAACTGCTTGCAGCAGCGCTTCGCTATCGCTCAAAAATCATCAAAAAATCATGTTAAAATACCCGAAACCCATACCCCATATTTGGTTGATCCTGTCAATGCGTAAGTCCTAATAATAAAGAAGAGGAGAAAACCCCTGTTCGTAAAAACCTGGATAAAAATACTAAAAGAGATGGAAGTAAAAAACCAAAATTAGGAATAGTAAAGGAGTTAGTTAATGGTGATTTAATGTGCTACGTTACCTTAGTAGATAAAAAAGGCATTGAACACAATGTTGGTGCGAGTTTTGATATTTGTGCTGACGAGAAGAAGTTTGTCAATAAAAAAGTCCGTGCTGTTTATGAAATACAATCAGTTAATGATTGTGAAAGTGCAGAACCTTGTGGTAAAACTCGCAAAGAATCCATTATTACAAAAATGGAAGTTGTGAGTGAAGGTGCAGAGGAAAAATCACCAAGCAGTAATTCCAAAAGTGGTAAATCACAAACTTTAAGTAATGGTGAATGGACGATTAAGTAAGTGGACGTTAAATAACCAAAATGTGTAACGATATGTAAATTCACCTCAATGCGTTATTGTGGTTGAGTTTTAGCCATTTCACAAAACGAAATATACTTTGATTTTTCTCCGCCTACCTACTTACTTTGAGTAATACTGATTCTTGGAATGGGGTTAATGGTACAGGAAATGTGAGTTATCAAGGATGTGATGCTAAAGGTAAATGTCTCAAGTTAACAGGTGGTAAAGTTTCCTGTCGAGATGGTAAATGTGTTACAGGTTGGAAAAATGGGGATTATGACTACATTTTAGAACAACCGATAACTGAAGATGGTAATTCTACTTCTACTTTAATAGTGAGAAAAGATAATACTGAAATTTTGAAGACTACAGACTTGAAATTGCTGAATTGAGGTATAAAATTCAAAAATTCCATCTCTCAAACTCTGACTCTCTGAGCAAATCTGGGCAACCACAGGGGGTTTGCCCCTACGCAAATCTGGGCAACCACAGGGGGTTTGCCCCTACGCAAATCTGGGCAACCACAGGGGGTTTGCCCCTACGCAAATCTGGGCAACCACAGGGGGTTTGCCCCTACTCTGGTGTGAAATTTTGATCCAGAAAATTAAGAGCATGATTGCGAAGTTCAAAATATTCTGTAGAGTTCCGCATGGCCACTCTATCTCTAGGATGTTCAAAAGGAACTGTTAAAATTTCTCCTATTTTTGCAGATGGTCCATTAGTCATCAAAATAATTCTGTCAGACATATAAATTGCTTCGTCAACATCATGGGTAATCATCATAACAGCTTGCCGATTATGTTCCCAAATATCTAATACCTGACGTTGTAATTTACCACGAGTTAAGGCATCTAAAGCCCCAAAAGGTTCATCCATTAATAACATTTTGGGACGAATTGCTAAAGCCCTGGCAATACCCACTCTTTGTTTCATTCCTCCAGAAATTTCATCAGGATATTTATCTGCGGCTGCTGTTAAGTTTACCATTGTCAAGTGTTCATTGACAATGCTAATTTTTTCAGCCCGATTAGCATTTTTCAAAACTTCATCTACTGCTAAACGGATATTTTCACGGACTGTTAACCAAGGTAATAATGAATAATTTTGAAATACCATCATTCTATCTGCACCTGGTTTCCGAATCTCTTTACCATCTAAGCGAATTGAACCAGATGTAGCTTTTTCAAAACCACCAATTATTTTTAATAATGTGGATTTACCACAACCAGAATGACCAATAACAGAAATATATTCATCTTCACCAATGGTCAAATTAACATTATCTAAAACTGTGAATTTTCCTTTATCCTGGGTTGGATAAGATTTAACTAAATTTTCTACTTCCAAAAATCCGTTACGGGGTAAAATTTCTGGAGAAGTATGATCTTTTGAAATCGTATATTCCATGATTAATTCCTTTTGATATAATTAGCTATTTTTAAGACATGAAAAACTGAGAAGGAGCGTTAGCACGAATATCAAAACTATTGAGATATCCTACAGGATCACTAGGATCAAATCCTTTTTTATCTATAAATGCTTCAGGAGGTTCAACTTTGTAATCATCCTGGGGACATTCAATTCCCATTTCTGCCGCTATCTCTCGATATAAATCGGTTCTCCAACCTTTTGCAGCTACTTCTTCGGCGTTTTTAGGAATTTCTTTGATTTGTCCCCACCGGGCTGCTTGAGTCATTAACCAAAGACTGCGAGAACGCCATAAAAATGTGGAATGTTCTCCTTTTTCATGGGGAATACTATTAGGAAGATCATAAAAAATTGTGGTATCATCTGCTTTGATAGTTCTGTCTTTGCCATCAAAACCACCATAATTATAATTGCCAATAATTCCCGGTCCAGTAAACTTAGTAATAGGAACACCCGGCTTTTTAGGTTTTGCCCCAGTGAAAGAACGTTGTGTGAGTAATTCGGCTATTTCTTGGCGATTTTCGGGTTTTCCACAATATTGACAAGCTTCGATCATTGCTTTCACTAAAGAACGGTAAGTTTTGGGATAATTGACAATAAAAGATTCCATTACTCCCAGGAGTCTATCTGGGTGTCCTTGCCAAATTTCCTTACCTTGGGCAAAGGTAAAACCGATACCTTCATTACCTGTAATTGCTCTAGTGTTCCAAGGTTCAGCAACCATGTAAGCTTCCATTGCCCCAATTCTCATGTTTGTCACCATTTGCGGTGGAGAAACAATGATTACCCGAAATTCCTTTAAAGGATCAACACCCGCAGCAGCAGAAAGATAGCGAGCAAAGTATTCATAAATGGCAGAACTGAGGACTACAGCCCAAACTTTCTTTTCCGGGGGTTGTTTGTCAAAATAACCGCGAAAGTCCTTCCCAAAGGCTTCTAAAGCCCCATCACCGTATTTTTGTTGATATTCGAACCAAGGACGGATGCCATAGTCCCACATATCCTTACTCATGGTCATAGCGTTACCATGTCGGTGAATGGTCATTGCTGCACACAAGGGAGCATGACGCGCCCCTTCAGCCCCTATTCTAGCGTTGGTAACTGCACCAGAAACGACGGGGGAAGCGTCGAGACGACCAAAAATTAAGCCGTCGCGGGAAGTAGCCCAACTGGCTTCGCGGTTGAGTGTGACATTTAAACCATATTTGCGGAAAAATCCTTTTTTCCAAGCGATCGCAAATGGCGCACAATCATTAACAGGAACATAACCGACAGTAATGTCCGATTTTTCTAAATCTTGGGATTTAACTACAGGTGTCACCGCTAAAGCTTCTTCTGTTAATCCCTTAGCAGACCTATCTCCAGAAACAGCACAGGATGATAAAAATAAACCTGCTGTAGTCGCACCTATTCCCGTAATAAAATTCCTGCGAGTTAAATAATTTTCAGTCATAATTTATCATTTGGGATTTTATGAAAGTACAAATTCATCTGCGTTTATCCGCGTTCATCATCTTCTATCAGCGTTTAAATCATTAATTTCCAGGACGGTGAGTAACTAACTCTTGAAGTTTCCCCACACCGTAATCTAAAATCAACCCAGTTAAGCCAATTACAAACACAGCTAAAAATACAGAACTCAGATTTAAACGACTCCATTCGTCCCAAACAAAAAATCCTATTCCTACCCCACCAGTGAGCATTTCTACAGCCACAATTACCAGCCAAGCTATCCCCAAACTAATTCGCAAACCTGTAAAAATATAAGGCAAACTTGCAGGTAAAATAATTTTGGTAATCTGTCCCCAGCGGTTCATTCCCAAGACTTGTGCTACATCTAAATAATCTTTTGGTACACTAGAAACTCCCAAAGCCGTATTAATAATAGTTGGCCACAGCGACGTGATGAAAATCACGAAAATAGCAGAAGGATCTGCTAAATTGAACAGAGATAAAGAAATGGGCAACCAAGCCAGTGGTGATACTGGTTTAAAAATCTGAATAATGGGATTAAAAGCCAGCATTGCCGGTCTGGACATGCCGATCAAAAATCCCAAGGGAATGGCGACTAATGCACCCAAACCAAATCCTAATATTACCCGCCGTAAACTTGCTAATAATAACCAACCAATTCCTAAATCACCGGGACCTCTTTGATAAAATGGATGTAAGATATAGTCCCAATTAGCAATTAAAGCTTCTGGTGGTGTGGGCATTAATTCATGATTAGCTAATGCTACTATCCACCACAATAAAATAATTCCTAAACAGCCTAATGCTGGGAATAAAAAAGTATCTTGAAAAATTACAAGTTTGGCTTTTCTCCAAACAGTTTGTCCCGCAACTGCAAAAATGTCAGCTATATTTAGTTGCAATATCATTTATTTCACCTCAGCAGAGTTAAGCTTGGATACGCAAATATTAACTAGTACCAACCTTGGACACTGATAAGATCAGAAAATAATTAAAATTCTGTCTCTTCAGTCTCCTCTCAATGCCTACGAAGTTAGCTGACGGGCTAGGGTTGAGAGATACCCTTTTTTGCTCAATTTTAGATTTGATTTGATTTTTAAAGCTCAAATTCCTAAATTAATCAAGACAAAAATACGCCCCACAATTCGGTTCCTCCGTTCCAGCACTATTAACTGAAATATACTGGATTAAGCTGACTTACTCAATTATGAATAACGATAGAATATTAACATTTATATTCAGTAATAACATCAGTAGTTGTCATGAATATTAGTTTCCAGCGATTATAAATCGCTACTACACAAACAAAGTCCACCTGCGTGGACTTATTAAAAATCAAGACCTTTGAACCCACGTAGCTGGGTCTTGTCTATGTAGCTGCGACTTCTAGTCGCCAAATCAAGCAGAAAATCAACAATTATCAATCTAATAAACCTGATTTTTCCATTTCGCTAACGCATCTTCAGCAGCAGCTTTTTCGGCTTCTTTTTTATTCTTTCCTTTACCTTCTCCCTTTTCTTTACCTTCTACTAATACTTTAGCTCTAAATTCTGGCGCGTGAGATGGTCCCCCTATTTGTTCCGTTACATACTTAGGGGGATTTGTGATACCTTTAGCTTGTACCAATTCTTGAAACCGATTTTTGGAATCTACATTAGAACGGATTTCTACAATGTGTTTTGAGGCATCATTAAATAATATTTTAACAATCTCACGGAGTGGTTCAACATTACGATTATTATCTAAATAGTAAGCGCCAATTACAGCCTCAAATGTACTACTTAGTAAGTTAGGATTTTGAAAACCGCCATCTCTAATTGTTCCTTTTCCTAATCGCATTCTAAAGTCTAAACCTACTTCTATAGCAAATTTTGCCAGTTGTTTTTCTTCTACTAATGCGGAACGAAGACGAGTTAATTCATCTTCTCCTTTTTCAGCAAACTTTTCATAGAGATATTCACCGCTTAAAAAATTGAGAATAGCATCACCGAGAAATTCTAAGCGCTCGTTATGTTCTCCTTCTCCTGGGTTCTCGTTGACATAGGAACGGTGAGTGAGTGCTTGACGAAGGAGTTTTTCGTTATTGAATGTGAGAAGTTTGTGCATTTTGATATTTTAATTTTTGAGTAAGAGTTTTTAGTGAATATTAACCATATACAAAAATGAAAAAAACCGCAAGGTGCGGTTATCATTAACCAGTTATTTTCATCAACTGGGATTGTGAAGACAAATTTATGCAGGGATTTTATCTAATTCTCTTAAAAACAACTCCTGATTTTGTTTTCTAATTTTACCTTCCTTGACCACCATATCCACAAATTGTCCAAAGCTTTTAATTTTTTTGCCATTAGGTGTAGATATTGAAGCAACTCCTTGATATTTAGGAAATAGTTGACGCATCAATTTACCAATATAGCTATAGTGTGTAGGATGATTTTGTCTTAGTGCATTTTTAACAGTTGCAATCAAACATTCTACAGCTTCTTTATAACTAATCTGAGAATTTATGACTGTGGTTTGAGGTTCGGTTTTTTCTCCAACAAATTTATGTAAGTCATCTATGAAGTAAAATTCATCCGCCACATCTTTTAGACTTTTCTTAGCATTACCTTCTCTGGCAAAGATTATCACATATTTACCTTGATCTCTTAACATTTTAACACAATTCACGAAATCTCCGTCTCCTGAAACCAAGATAACTGCATCTGGTGAATTATCGCTGTAAATATCATCAAGTAAATCAGATTTGATTTGATTATCTACAGCATTTTTTAAGGGAAAAGCAACATCTACTATTTTCACAATTTGTTGAAAATCAGATGCTAAACTCCATTTAGCAAAATTTCTTCCTAATGAATTAGTGTATATCCTTTGGCTGATTACACGATCTTTTTTTAATGTAACAAATTCTATCAATTTGGTTGATAGATCAGAAGTTGCATGAACGTTCTCAGAATCCCAACAGATAGAAACTTTCATTTTGTTAATTCCTGAATTTGTTTAGTGGAAATTAACAACTTTAACAAATCACACATCTATAGCAATTTAACTAGACTAAGGAAAAAACTAAAAAATTAGCTTTCCCTCATTTAGTTTCTCTATGTTAACCAATTTCAGTGTTAACCAGTTTCAGTCTCAACAACAGGATTCAGAGAAGACATAGACTTTTGCAAGTTATGTAATCCTTCCTGACAAATTCTGCATCATACCTTCGGATGAATATTTATACCGATAAGTTATTTTTTTCGCACTAATTGAGTAATTAGCGATTGAATAAAATATCAGGCTAAATATTCAACGGAAGGTATAATGCAGAATTTGTCAGAAAGAAATCCTGCTTTTGAGACAATCACCGACGCTTGCGCGTTAGAGTTTTACTTTAAGTTGCAGTTGTTTAGCTGTCTTACTTATACACTGACATAGTGAATCTGGAATGTCAATACTGAATTTTGACTTGAAAATAAAGTAGCTGTTTATACTATCAAGTATTCTGATTTATTTCTGTAAGGTGAGACAAAATTTGTTATTATAATATATAAAAAGACTAAATTTTAAACCAATGCCAGCTAAAGATTTTTTTCATGATGCTGTGAGGAAAGGATTAGAAAAAGAAGGTTGGGTAATCACGGATGATCCTTTGAGGATTGAAGTTGGTGATGTAGAAATGTATATTGATCTTGGGGCTGAAGAAATTCTCGCTGCTGAAAGAACTGGAGAAAAAATAGCAGTGGAAATTAAGAGTTTCACTGGTACATCTAATATTTCTCAATTTCATACAGCAGTTGGCCAGTTTTTTAATTATCGTTTCGCATTAGAACAAAAAGAATCAGAAAGAGTTTTATATTTAGCTGTTCCTTTGGGTGTTTATCACGCTTTCTTTCAATTGCAATTTATCAAAACAGTTGTCGAACATTATCAACTTAAAATCATTGTTTATGATCCGATTCAGGAGGCAATTGTAGAATGGAAAAACTAAAGCAATATCAAAATTATGTTCAACAAGTTATCAGAGAGTATGCTCAAATAGGTTCAAAGAAAGATGAGATTGAGCAACAACTGATTTTTGATCCCGTTGGTAATCATTATCAGTTAATGTATGTTGGTTGGAAGAACAGACGCAGACAGCATGGTTGTGTTTTACATCTTGATATTAAAAACGGCAAAATTTGGATACAACATGATGGAACGGAGATTGGTATAGCAGATGAATTAGTTAAATTGGGTGTACCAAAAGAAGATATTGTCTTAGCTTTTCATGAGCCTTTGATGAGACAATATACAGGCTTTGCAGTTGGTTAATTTCAGATCACCGACTTCTCAAAGAAGTCGGTGATCTAACGGGATCTAACTACTTATTCCAAGCTGGATGACACAACAGAGAAGACATCACCCGCACACCACGCAATTGATTAGAGAGGGGTAGATGACCTCTAGGGGCGCTTAAATCCCAGGTGAACCCGTTAGGATATCTTGTCCAGTTATTACCATTCTTCCAGTCAATTTTTGGCCACAAGTTGACCCAATTTTTACTTAAACCTAACCAAATTTCGCGCTGGACAGAAAAGCCAAATTTACCTTCTGAGTGAACTACCCAGAGTTGATTAATGGTGCGTAAGTCTTGAATTGGTAAACTTTCTACTTCTGTAAAGTATAGCCATTTTCTTTTTACTGCTTGGGGACCTGCTGCTTCACACATCTTTTGAATTGTCAAGAGGTCCGCGGCTTGAAAATCTTGATCTGCAAGTAACTTTTGCAAAGAATTGTAACTGATCCCACAGTCCGATTTTAGAGGTACAATTCCTTCAGGAAAGTTAGTTTGTAGAAATCCTTGACTTGTCGGTGCATCAGTATTGTAGATGACTTGGTAAACTTTGCCATCAATCCAAGTTGCTGGGGTATCACGACGTTTCAGCAAAAATTCCTTCAACACATCTAACCCATCATTACCCAAGTCAGCTAACTGCGGGATGATTTGTTGTTGGACTTTTTCGGACCCAGCGATTAACTTTTGGCGGAGGGAGTCGAGATCATTTGTAGTGCCTGATACAATCATTGGGTCTGTCATGCCGTTACTCGTGTTAGCGTGAGCGTGAATAAACTATCTACTGCTATCGGTTATTCTACAAAATGAAAGCCGAATAGCGAAAAGTAGTTTACTCCGAATCTTGGGTAAAGTTGGCAAGCCCTTGAGTATATATTTGAAAAAATCACTCACGGTGGCTTTAGCGAAATCCTAGCCCACAATACTTTATCAGGTAAGGAGTTACAGAATCCAGGAGTTACAGAAATTATGACTCCTGACTCCATACCCGGTGAATTTCTTCTATTTGGAATTTGTGAATTATGTACGAAAAGATTACTCCTCCCACCACCGGCGCGAAAATTACCTTCAAAAATGGTGAACCGGTTGTTCCTGAAAATCCCATTATTCCCTTTATTCGCGGTGACGGTACGGGTATAGATATTTGGCCGGCGACGGAAAAAGTGCTTGATGCTGCGATCGCCAAAGCATACAATGGTCAAAGAAAAATTAGCTGGTTTAGGGTTTATGCTGGTGATGAAGCCTGTGATTTGTACGGCACATATCAGTATTTACCTCAAGATACATTGACGGCTATTAAAGAATATGGCATAGCAATTAAAGGACCTCTAACTACTCCCGTTGGTGGCGGAATTCGGTCTTTAAATGTGGCATTACGCCAAATCTTTGACCTTTATACTTGCGTGCGTCCTTGTCGTTATTACGCTGGGACACCTTCTCCCCACAAAACTCCTGAAAAATTGGATGTGATTGTTTATCGGGAAAATACGGAAGATATTTATTTGGGGATTGAGTGGAAGCAAGGTAGTGAAATCGGCGATCGCCTGATAAAATTCTTAAATGAAGAATTGATACCCGCTACCCCAGAACACGGTAAAAAGCAAATTCCCCTCGACGCTGGTATCGGTATCAAACCCATCAGCAAAACCGGTTCTCAGCGGCTTGTTCGTCGTGCCATCAAACACGCCTTATTATTGCCCAAAAATAAGCAACAAGTCACCTTGGTGCATAAAGGCAATATCATGAAGTACACAGAAGGCGCTTTCCGCGATTGGGGTTATGAATTAGCCACTACGGAATTCCGTCAAGAAACTGTGACCGAACGGGAATCTTGGATATTAGGAAATAAAGAGAAAAATCCCAATATTTCCGCAGAACAAAACGCCCATGAAATTGATCCTGGTTTTGATTCCTTGACACCAGAGAAAAAAGCGCAAATTGTCAAAGAAGTAGAAACAGTTCTAAATACAATTTGGGAAAGTCACGGAAACGGCAAATGGAAAGAAAAAATCATGGTCAATGATCGCATTGCTGATAGTATCTTTCAACAAATTCAAACTCGTCCAGATGAGTATTCTATCCTGGCGACAATGAACCTGAACGGTGATTATTTATCTGATGCTGCTGCTGCTATAGTCGGTGGTTTAGGCATGGGTCCAGGGGCAAATATTGGCGACTCCTGCGCGATTTTTGAAGCTACCCATGGGACAGCCCCAAAGCACGCTGGGTTAGATAGAATTAACCCCGGTTCTGTGATTCTTTCCGGTGTAATGATGCTGGAATTTATGGGTTGGCAAGAAGCCGCAGATTTGATTAAAAAAGGATTAGGTGATGCCATAGCCAATGGTCAAGTCACTTATGACTTAGCGCGGTTAATGGAACCACCTGTACAACCATTAAAGTGTTCTGAATTTGCTGACGCAATCATCAAACATTTCGGTTAATTTCCGTTATCGTGAAATTAAGATTCCCGACTTCTTGAAGAAGTCGGGGATTTGAGTAGCGTTTGCTTAGACTGTCTGAATCAGGATAACCAGGATTTAAGGATTAACAGGATGTGATTTTTTACTTAAAGTGGGGTTTTCGGATAATAGAGAATCTGCTATTACTTAAATGATAAATTATTATTTAAGTAATAGGTTACAAAATAACGTTTTCAATTTGAGAATATTCAATTTATCAATCTGTGCTAGTAATTTGTCCAAAGTTTCAGATTCTTCATTTGAGAATTGATTATCAGAATTTTTTATTAATAAATCATCTTCGTAAGAAATTACTAAAACCTGGAATAATAACTCCTTTTACGATTCACCACTAGAAAAAAACAAAGGTAAAACAAATGCTGTGATAATTCCCGCCAATACAATCACCTCGATTATTTTCATTAATAAACCAACTGCCATAAATTGATTAATTTCTTCTCTAAGATTATTGGAAAAATCATTGAACCAAGCAAGTAAACGACCATACCAGTTAGCAGGGCTATCTTCTGGACGAAATTTCCATGATAATATTGACAGTAATAATGGCACACCACCAACTTTAGCAGACATCAAAACATGAATTGCTAAACAACAAATCATGATTAACCAAGCTATTAAATGAGCATAATACCAAACATGATCAAGTTCTCCTATAGGTAGCCATTCTTCCTTCATCATTCTGCCAGAAACTACCGCCAAAACACCAGCGAGTAACATTTTAGTATTTGCTAAACGTTGGAGACTTACCCACCAAATTGGTCTACCAAATTGAGTTAAATTTTGGATAGAGTCTGGTTGTAATAGTCGTCTTTTTCCAGCATGGAAACTATAAACAGCAAAAAATGGCAGTAAAATCAAGAAAAATACTGCCAATGTCCCATGAATATCCTGTATAGGATTGATTTTAGGAACTGGAATATATCCAAATCTTTTATCAAAAGTGTTGTACACTAAGAATCCGCTAATAATTGCGCCAATGACTAAAATCCCGCTTATACCATGCAGGATTCTGAATATTAATGGTTGATAGGGGGCTGAACGGTTCATAGATTGATGTAGTAAGTTTTAAGAAGGGTAATTTTGTTGTAAATATTAAAATGTCTAATATATATTATCACTTCTTGAACATTGAACAAAATGAATATCAAAAGTCCTCTCCGTTATCCTGGTGGAAAATCAAGAGCAATTAAAAGCATCGCTGAATGTCTCCCAAAAAAGTTTTCTGAATTTAGAGAACCCTTTGTTGGTGGTGGTTCAGTATTCATCTATCTTAAACAAAAATTTCCTCATATCCAGATTGCTATTAACGATTTAAACCCAGAATTATATCTATTTTGGCATTTTGTAAAATCTGATTTATCAAAATTAGTTTCCGAAGTTTGGCAAATTAAAAAAACCTCCCAAGATGGAAAATTACTCTTTGCCAAATTAGCTCATGTAGATGTTAACACCTTATCTGATTTAGAAAGAGCAGTGCGCTTTTTTGTTCTTAACAGAATTACATTTTCGGGAACTATAGAATCAGGAGGTTTCTCCCTAGAATCTTTTCATAAAAGATTTACTAACTCATCAATAGATAGACTAGAAAAATTAGAAAGTATATTAACACAAGATATCAAAATTACCAACTTAGATTATAGTCATCTAATTAATGAACCAGGAAAAGACGTATTTATATTTTTAGATCCTCCTTATGTTAAAGCCGAAAAATCTAAATTGTATGGTAAAAAAGGAGATTTACATATAGGATTTGATCATCAAAGATTTGCAGAAATATTAAAGCAATGTCCGCACAACTGGTTAATTACCTATGACGATTGCCCAGAAATCAGAGAAAACTTTCAATGGGCAAATATCATCGAATGGGAATTACAATATGGCATGAATAATTATAAACAAAAAAAAGCCGAAAAAGGCAAAGAACTATTTATTAGTAATTATCAAATTAACCAAAACTTAGAAAAATATAAATAAAATAAAAACATCTCTTCCTTCTCTACCTCTGTGACCTCTGTGCCTCTGCGGTTCGTTCTCATTCCATAAAATATCCACTAACAGCGATAGCGCGAAATAAAAAGCCATTTTTCGGTAAAATCACATGGAACATCATAAAAAGCCCGAACAATGGATTTTACTATTTGGTCTAACTTACTCAAACAATTATTAGAACGTCAATCATTATCCCGCACTCAAGCCGCAGAATTGATGCAAGGATGGATAAATGAAACAATTCCCCCAGAACTATCAGGGGCGATTTTAATGGCCTTAAACTTCAAAGGCCTATGTGCAGAAGAATTAACAGGAATGGCCGAAGTCTTAAAATCCCTGTCTTCCGTACCCATAAACAAACGTGAGCATACCCCATTTGTCCCGTTAATTGATACTTGTGGTACAGGTGGTGATGGAGCATCAACCTTTAATATTTCCACCGCTGTCGCCTTTGTAGTGGCTGCTGCTGGTGTACCTGTCGCTAAACATGGTAGTCGTTCAGCCTCCAGTCTTACAGGCAGCGCCGATGTTTTAGAAGCACTGGGAGTAAACTTGACTGCTGCGAGTGAAAAAGTCCAAGCAGCAGTGCAAGAGGTAGGAATTACATTTTTATTTGCCCCTGGTTGGCATCCAGCCCTGAAAGCAGTGGCCCCATTACGGCGAAATCTCAAAGTGCGGACAGTGTTTAATTTACTTGGACCTTTGGTAAATCCCCTGAATCCCACCGGTCAGGTAATTGGTGTTTTTGATCCCCAACTGATAGAAACCGTTGCTGAAGCCTTAAATCTCTTGGGGACGCAAACAGCAATGGTTCTCCATGGACGAGAAAAATTAGATGAAGCTGGTTTAGGCGATATTACCGATTTGGCGATCTTAAAAGATGGTAAAGTATTATTAACTACAGTTGATCCCGATGAAGTAGGAGTCACACCCGCTCCCATTACCGCTGTCAAAGGTGGTAACGTTCAAGAGAATGCGCTGATTCTTCAAGAAGTTTTGCAAGGAAAGGGAACACAAGCGCAACAGGATATAGTGGCGTTAAATGCTTCCCTAGCATTACAAGTAGCAGGTGCAATTCCCTGGCTAAATCATGCTCAAGGGGTGACTGTAGCTAAAGAAATTTTACAAAGCGGTAGCCCTTGGACAAAGTTGGAACATTTAGTGGAATTCCTGGGGGATTAGCTTCTGAGTAGGCTTGGGGACGAAATTCCACAACGTTACGTTTGATAGTTACATCGTAATTACCGAAAAAGTCATGTCCTAAAAGTCCTGTTTCTAATTCTGTCCCAGCGATCGCTACTGGGACTTTATTTACCGTCATCCCCCCAACTTCCATAGAATCAAGATAGCCAATGGGGAATTCCACAGCCTTAGCGCTGGCCGTATTCGCTTTAGCTTTTCCTACCGTTACCACTCCTAAAGCCGCTGCTATCTTTTGGGTGATTACAGTCCCACTAGCTCCCGTATCCACAATCATCTCAAATCGCTGTGTACCGTTGAATGTAACTTCAATAATTGGTGTACCACCAATTCGCCGCTTAATTGGGGCAATAAATACCTCATTATTGCGGGGGAGGATAGTTGATGACGGGAAACTAGGCTTAGATAAGGATGGTTTTAGGGTTTTGACAGAGGAACGGGGGGGAACTATGCCATGACTCTGTGGCTGAGGAACATCAATGACAACCGATTGCGGTTGAGTTAAAGAAGATGCTAAATTTTTGGGGTAGGCTTTGCGACGAGCAAAGGCAATTTGACGGCGATATTCACCGATTTGGCGTTGAGCAAAGGCAAAATTGCCACTATCACGGCGGACTTGCTTCATGAGAGCGATCGCATCTTGCAACTGACTCACTACCAAATTCCAATCATCCACAGACACAGCAGATTTGCTGATACTTTTAGCACCAGCAGCTTTATCTAGTGCCATTTCCAAAGGACTTAATTGGGTGGGAGAAGATTCTCGTGGCGTTGATTTCGGACTAGCTAACAATTGCTGACGTTGACGGGGAGAATGGATGGCTGCCAAACTCCCAGTTGACAAAGATTGCTTAGATTCATCAGTTGTCGTTGTCTGCTGATCTTGATCACAGGCAACAGTCAAAACCGCTAAACTAACGGAACAAAAAATGAGGGCTGTCCGGGACAAAAAAGACTGAAGCATAGTGAATGTTTTAACCGCCCTGGCTGCTCTTCCCAAGTGTACTCCTCCCACCCAATTAAAGATGCTTGACTATTGAATCATTTTAAAATTAAAGTTTTGATGAAGAATTTTTGGTGATTTTATATACATATATATGATTTATATGATTTTTTTTGTAAAGGATTGTATAGTAACTACGGGAAGGTTCTGAGTTTTCGATCAACAATATGAATATATTGTCTGTCTGGCATTACCAGATATTATAAGGGAAATGCCGAAAACCCTTGAAGATGTAGCTGACTTAGGAAGCTACATCTGTGCTTTAGACAAGGGATGAAGGCTAGAGGCTTTCCTTTATCCTGCATTGACATTAATATACAAGTAGAGGTATTAACCATGTCTAGCGCAGTTTTAATTGATTTTGGTCAAATTTATCAAGTTCGAGGCAACAAGGTTGCTTCTGCTGCAAAATTTGATGAAATTACTTCACGTTTAAAAAAAGCATCAAGAGAGATCAAGACTGAATGGAACAATTTTTCTTCTGAACAACGTGATTACTTAACAGATTTTGCCTACTCTTTCATTGAACCAACGCAGGAAGCTACAGGGTTTTTGGATATCCTCAAATCAAAAATTTATTTGCTTTTTTTGAATCTTACCTCCCAAAGAGAATCTTTTGATGCTTGTGTTGATGCTATTGATTTCTTGGTTGATACAATTCTTGATTGTATTGAGCAAGATGATCCAGGCTATCAGGCTGTTTTATCTGATACTTTAGAGGAATTGCGTTTAAATTACGAACGGATTCCAGAAGTAAAGCCGGAGGATAGTAGTGCCTGGTTGCGAAATATATTCGATAAGGCCATTGCCGAAGTTTGAGATTAGTCTTGTTAAACTTGTTAAAACTCACTACAAAAAAAACAAAAGAGCTAGAGATTCATTTGAGACTTTGATACAAAAGTATATAGAGACTCTTGCCAAAGATCCGTTTTTTGATGAATCAGATAGCGAGAATTTCCCTAAAGGTGCTTACAAACCAGATTTTGAATTTAGAAAAATTCGGTTTTTAATGCCGGAACTTCAAGGTGCTTCTCGTCAAGGCAGATTTATGTATGTTGTTCATCAAGCTTCTTGCTCTGTCTATCCTGTATGGATTTATACACACGAAGAATATCCGAAAAGACCTAGCGATCAGGAATTGAAAGAGCAATTTGCAATTATAGAAGAAATGAATATTGTAGATGTAGATTCTCCACCTTCATAAACCATGAGAAGATATACCTTTGCTGTCTTCTAAAAAAATAATTTATAGAAGATATAAAACCCTTTTTTCTCTCCAATTACTAATTACAAATAATCTATGCCCCTATCTGACGCAATACCTGCTCTACTTGTCCTCGCAGATGGCTCTACTTATCGCGGTTGGTCTTTCGGAGCGACAGGAACTGCCATTGGCGAAATCGTATTCAACACTGGCATGACCGGATATCAAGAAGTGTTAACCGATCCTAGTTACTGTGGTCAAATTGTCATTTTTACCTATCCCGAATTAGGTAACACTGGCATTAATCCCGAAGACGAAGAATCAAATCAACCTCATGTTAAGGGAGCGATCGCTCGGAATATTTGTCATAAACCCAGCAATTGGCGTTCCACCCAATCCCTCCCCAACTACCTCCAACAGCACCAAATTCCAGCTATTTACGGCATAGATACCCGCGCCCTCACTCGGAAAATTCGCACCTTTGGGGCGATGAATGGCGGCATTTCCACAGCAATTCTCGACGAAGCAGAATTGTTAGAAATGGTACAAGCTGCTCCCAACATGACAGGCTTAAACCTAGTCAAAGATGTCACCACACCAACCGTTTACGAATGGCTGGAAGCCACAACAGCCCCTTGGGAATTCAATTCCGCAGCAGTGGCTAAAATTGGCGAAACCTTCACCGTCGTCGCCCTAGACTTTGGTGTCAAGCGGAATATCTTGCGTCGTCTAGCCAGTTATGGATGTCGCGTCATAGTTGTTCCTGCCGATACACAACCAGAAGAAATTCTCAAATACAATCCAGATGGTATTTTCCTCTCCAACGGACCAGGAGACCCCGCCGCCGTCACAGAAGGTATCAACACCACAAGAGCCTTACTAGACAGCCAAAAACCCATATTTGGCATTTGTATGGGACACCAAATTTTAGGTCATGCTCTCGGTGCAGAAACATTTAAACTAAAATTTGGACATCGGGGTTTAAATCAACCTGCTGGTTTACAAACAAGAGTGGAAATTACCAGCCAAAATCACAGTTTTGCTCTTGATCCAGACTCCTTACCAACTGCTACAGTCGAGGTCAGCCACTTGAACCTCAATGATCTGACAGTAGCTGGAGTTCGTCACAAGACCCTACCTGTGTTTTCTGTTCAGTATCACCCAGAAGCCAGTCCTGGACCCCATGATGCTGATTACTTGTTTGAGCAGTTTGTACTAAAAATGCAAGCAGCACGTCAAGGCGCAATCGCCTAACTTGAGGATAAAAACGTCATGATGGATATTGGTAATTAGTAAAAATTTTTGCCAGTCCCCAACATAGACAAATTGCTCAAAAACCATCTACACTAGAACGTTTACTTTTAGTAAAAAGAACGAGGAGAAAATCATAGCTGAACCACTGAATCTAACCGTGAGCCTGAGAGGTACACGCGAAGTCCGCGATAGCTGTCAGCTATTCCGCCTCACAGGTTTATTAGACGCTTTCTCTGAGCCAACATTCATTAAAGTAATCGGCAGTAAAATTGAGGACGGTCCAAAAAACATCATTTTGGATCTTTCACAGATCGACTTTGTGGACAGTTCTGGCTTAGGTGCGCTCGTAAGACTAGCCAAACTGGCTAAACCTGAACCAGATGGTGAAGGCAGTTTCCAAATTGTCAGTAATGCCCGTGTAACCCAAACGGTTAAGCTTGTTCGTTTAGAAAAATTTCTCTCCTTACAACTTACAGTTGAAGCAGCCCTAGAAAACATCCCCTCCTCTGCGGCTTGATTGCTTAAATGGAAAATCTAAATTAGGCTGTCCGATGTCAAATCTGGATAGCCTAATTTTTGGATATAGTAGGGAATGGAGTTGAAAGTCTTTTAAGTGCATACTGTTATATCAGGGAATAGCCCTTATTTAATGTATTATATTGAGAGTTAAAATTTAAGTTGTTTTAGATAATGCCGGCAAAAATTGTCTCCCGATGTAGTGCTTTTTTAAGGAATGATTAATCTGTGAAGTCCAAGGAGGAAACAGGCGAACACGAAGAAGATGAAACCGCTACACAGCATTCATCAGATATTTTCCCGTGGTTGGTAAATGCGACGCAACTGCCCCAGCAAATATCCCCAGCCCAAATAAAACAGATATCTCCTTCAGCTTTAGCCTACTTGGGGGATGCAATTTATGAATTATATGTTAGAATGTTTTATCTGTGGCCACAACAACGACTAGACAACTACCATCGTTCCGTCGTGGATCAGGTAAGAGCAGAAACACAAGCGCTACATTTGCGAATGTTAACTCCTTACTTGAGGAGTAACGAATTAGAAATTGTTCGCAGAGGTCGTAACTCTGCTACGAGTCGTCATAAACGACTGAATCCCGAAATTTATCAACAGGCAACTAGTTTAGAAACCTTAGTTGGCTACTTATATCTTACTGATTACCCCCGTTTAACCGAGCTATTACAAAAACTTCCCCTAGAGAAATAGTGAGAAGCTACATCTGGCGATTGTTACTGATTTGTAATTGTTCATTAAATTGATGTCATCGGGCTGTTCCCTCATTTAAATCAAACCTCAATACTGTTATGACAAGTCAACCAAAGAAAAGTAATTCCGGCGGACAACCAAAACGTGGTCAGCCAGTGAAAATCAAGGGCAAACGCGTTGTCCCTCAACCTAGCCGTAATCAAGGCAAAAGTGATGGTAAACCCATTACTGCAAAACCTCGCTCTCGCTACGGTTCTGAACAATCACCAGAAGTTAGAGTAGATAGAGAAGGTAAATCCTATTCTGCTAAACCTCGCTCTCGCTACGGTTCTGAACAATCCCCAGAAGTGAGAGTAGATAGAGAAGGTAAATCCTATTCTGCTAAACCTCGCTCTCGCTACGGTTCTGAACAATCCCCAGAAGTGAGAGTAGACAGAGAAGGTAAATCCTATTCTGCTAAACCTCGCTCTCGCTACGGTTCTGAGCAATCCCCAGAAGTGAGAGTAGACAGAGAAAGTAAGTCATTTTCCGTGAAACCCCGCACATCTCGCTACGGTTCTGAACAATCCCCAGAAGTTAGAGTAGACAGAGAAAGTAAGTCATTTTCCGTGAAACCCCGCACATCTCGCTACGGTTCTGAACAATCTTCAGAAATCGCATTACCAACGGGCGGTAAATCCTTCACTGCTAGATATCGTCCCTCTTCTCAATTTTCCGAGCAATCCTCAGAAATCACACCCACAGAAGAAACTGATCTAATCTATGGTCGTCATCCAGTTTTGACTGCCTTGGAAAATGAACACAGTATCAACCGTCTTTGGATTACTACTCGTCTCCGTTATGATCCCAGATTTCATCATTTGATTTTGCAAGCCAAAGATAATGGCGCAGTTATTGATGAAGTTGAACCAATGCGGTTAGACCAAATTACTGGTCGGGCAAATCACCAAGGAATAGCGGCTCAAATTGCTCCTTATTCTTATATTGAACTAGAGGATCTGATTAGCAACGCTAAAGCTGTGACTGATCCTGTAATTGTAGTTGCTGATGGTATTACTGATCCCCACAATTTAGGGGCAATTATTCGCACAGCAGAAGCGATTGGCGCTCACGGTTTGGTGATTCCTCAAAGAAGGGCAGCGGGAATTACTTCTACGGTGATGAAAGTCGCAGCAGGGGCATTAGAAACCTTTCCTGTATCTAGAGTTGTCAACCTTGGTCGCGCTTTAGAACAGTTAAAAGAAGAAGGCTTTTGGATTTATGGAACTGCGGTTACAGGTAGCGAACCATTACAAAGTGTTAAGTTTAGCGGACCTGTGGTTTTAGTCGTGGGTGGTGAAGGCGAAGGTCTGGGGATGTTGACACAACGTTCTTGTGATGTTTTGGTGTCCATTCCCTTACAGGGCAAGACTCCTAGCCTCAATGCTTCGGTGGCAACTGGTATGGCACTTTACGAAATTTATCGCCAAAAATCTCAAAATACACTGTATCTTGATAAACTACAGACAATTGCTTTGAAAAAACAATAGTACAGTTACTGATTTCGTAGACAAATATCCACGAAATCAGTGACTATAAACAATGTAAAAGACAATAAATCCAACCTATTTTCACACATCCAGTCACACGTTTATAAATCGGCGAAAACCATGAAAACGATTTGGCATAACTTCCAAGAGGGGTTGATTAATACATTCAATGGACTCGGCCTTGCTTGGTGGGTAGAAATTGTCACACAAAATCCCAGTTGTACATACTACTTTGGTCCATTTTTCAGTTCTGTGGAAGCTACTAAAGCCAGCAATGGCTATATAGAAGATTTGGAAATTGAAGGAGCGCAGGGAATTATAGTGAATATCAAACGCTGTAAACCTACTGTTTTAACAATTGCTGAAGATTTGGGGGAATGGATTGACCGTAAAGTAAAGCCTGTCTTTAGCGGTCAAATTTAGTCTAATCAACAATTCCAGAGGCTGTTATCGTTCCTGGGCTAATCCTGGGAACGAATTATGGTTGATTTAAACTTTGATTATTTGGGGGTTGGTGGCTAACCAACTATCAATGTCTCCTAATAACTGTTGGGGTATTTCCCAAGGAAAGAGGTGGGCTGTGTTGGGGTAACATTGCCATTGAGAGTTTTTGATGTGTCGGGCTGTTTCTAAACTGGCATCAGCAGTAATGTGGCGGTCTTGTTCACCAGCAAGCACTAGGCTAGGACATTGGATTTGCCAAAGGTCGGGGGTGCGATTATAACCTGCTCTCATGGCACTGTAGAGGGCGTTTGTAGCTGCTGATGAGGTTTGTAAGTAGGCTGGTAGGGCATCCCTAGCTATGTAATTGTATGCTGTGGATGTGTGTTGTTGAATTAAGTAGCGAAAGAGCGATCGCTTGCCGAAAGTATCAATATTCCATTGCCAACTGGGCTTTATATAGTTCAATATACCAGCAATGCCTGTATAAATATTGTCTTGCCAAGAAATCCGGGGATGATTGCCCCAAGGTCTAGCGGCAGTGGCTACTAAAATCAAGCCTGTCACCCGTTGCGGTAGGCGCATGGCCAGTTCCATGGCTAAAATGCCTCCTAGCGACCATCCCAATAATAAACATTTTTCTATTTTTAATTGGTCTAATAGGGCTTCTAGGTCGTCTAAATGGTCTTGCATCTCAAATTTGCCCTGAAACCGACTTTTGCCATATCCACGCAAATCTGGGGCAATGGTTTGGTAGCGTTTTGATAGATGATTGGTAAAGATAGAGAGGCTACGTCCCGAACCAGGATGACCATGTAAACCAAGGATGGGAAATCCTTGACCTTGGATGTAGAAGTTAAGTGGTACAGCCATAAATCCTGATTGTAAGTTCTATTTTTCGATATAACCCCTTCTTCAATAAAACAGGAATTGAGAAGCGAAAAGTTATCCTCATCACTTCTCATAAGACTACTCCTTACACTTATTGCAATTAGAACAGTTAACCAATACGTGCCACCTCTAGCTAAAGGTGCAGATTTATTGGCAACAACCATAAAACTGGTATAGATTATTGCTTAACCATCAGATTTTATTGTTTACCTTGCAACATTTCTTCCACTTCTGTGAGTTTTACCGGTCCAGCAAAATTTGGACTGGTCATAATAAAAGATGGTGTGCCACCCAATCCTAATTGTTGGGCTAATAATAGGTCTTTTTGGATGGATTTATTAGCTAATTTGCGATCATTGCCAAATTTTGTGAGGTTTAAATTGAGCTTTTTAGCAGTGTCTAAATATAAAGTCTCACCCAATTGTTTTTGGTTGGTAAACAAGGCATCATGATATTCCCAAAACTTACCTTGTTGATATGCTGCCCAAGCTACTGTAGCTGCGGGTAATGCTTGATCATGAATTTGATAAAGGGGAAAATGCTTATAAACTAAGGTGAATTTATTTGGATATTTTGCCAATAAATCTTTGAGTGTTTGATGGGCTTCGGCACAATAAGGACATTCAAAATCTGAAAATTCTATCAATACTGTTTTTGATTTGGTTGCACCAATTGTGGGAGAATCACCAATTACAGATTGAGGATTTGTTTGAAAATCATTGATAAATTTCTGTCGTGATTGTTGTAGTTTCTCTTGCTGTTGCTGCTGGTATATTTCTACAGATTTAATAATGATTTCGGGATTTTTGCGGATAATTTCTAAAACTTGTTGTTCTAGTTGGGGGTTGATTTTCGTATCAGCTTGGACAGGAAGTGACCAGGTTAATATCAAGCCGATCAAGCTAACAATTGCTAAATTTCGGAAATGAGTCAAAATTTTGAACATTTTTTTCAAGGTATAGCACTAGCAATGTGATTTTATCAAGTAGCGGATAAAACAGCAATTATTTCAGAAACTTGAAATAATGCCTTTAGTTAATATACATTTTTTAAATTAAAGTTTACATAGAATTTAATTCTGGACAAAATTTATCAGTAAATATTCCCATCAAACAGGAGTGAGATCACAGTTATGCTAATTAGTTGGCTTTATCTGATAGCAGCAATTATTTTTGAAGTTTCTGGTACAACTTGTATGAAACTGTCAGAAGAATTTACCAAAATTATCCCCTCAATTTTTATTTTTGTATTTTATGGACTTTGCTTAACGTTTTTAACTCTTTCTCTGAGGACAATTCCGGTGAGTATAGTTTATTCTATTTGGGCAGGTTTTGGTACTCTGATAATTGCTACGATTAGCGTGATTTGGTTTCATGAGTCTTTTACGCTGGTAAAAATTATCTCTATGTCTTTTATAATTATCGGTATTATTGGTTTAAACTTGGCTGAGTAAAGGGCAGAGGCAGGGGGAAATAATTACTAACAACCACTGACAACTGACAACTGTACGGGCGAAGCATTTGGAGAACTATTTTTGGCAATGACTGATAATTTATCTTCCAAATGCTTCGCCCCTACTGACAACTGACAACTGTACGGGCGAAGCATTTGGAGAACTATTTTTGGCAATGACCGATAATTTATCTTCCAAATGCTTCGCCCCTACTGACAACTGATAACTGTACGGGCGAAGCATTTGGAGAACTATTTTTGGCAATGACTGATAATTTATCTTCCAAATGCTTCGCCCCTACTGACAACTGACAACTGACAACAACTAGAAACTTGAGTGAATACAAAAATAAATTATGAACAGTAAAATTTTGGCAACATCTGTATTTTTACTTAGTATGAGCTTATCAGGTGCAGTTCAAGGGGCAAATTATGAAGATATTAGGCAGTTATTGGCAAATAAACAATGTCCAAAATGTCTTCTTGGTAATGCTGGGTTAGTAATGGCTGATTTAGCTGGGGCAAATTTAAACGGTGCAAATCTTGCGGGTGCGAATTTAAGTCGGGCAAATTTGGCTGGTGCGGATTTGCGGGGTGCGAATTTAAGCGGTGCGAGTTTATTTGGCGTGAATTTAAGTGAGGCTAAACTTAGTGGTGCAAATTTAAGCGGTGCTGATTTAAGAGATACTTATTTAATGAATGCTGAATTGAAAGGTGCGAATATTACAGGTACAAATTTTCAAGGTGCGGTAGGAATACCTTCGCAAATTGCTAAATCAGAAGATTTTTATGCTTGGGGTGTAGCAGCAGCAGAAAAGGGGAATCTTAAACCAGCTATTGATTATTTTAGCCAAGCGATCGCACTTAAACCAGACTATGCTGGGGCATATTTAGCCCGTGGTGTCGCTAGTTACCAAAGTTTAGATAGAAAAAACGCTTTAGAAGATGCCCAAAAAGCAATAGAACTATTTGAAAAAGAAAAGAATAGTGAAGGAACACAAACAGCCAAAGCATTTATTTTAGAATTAAAAACCCCTTACACAGAAACAGTGAATACAGGTAAACCTAGCTTTATGGATTTTGCGGGTAGTCTAGGTTCAGTCTTATTACAATTTTTGCCCTTCTAATACCCAGTTCATTAATCTATCATTATCTGCGGTGAATGATTATGAAAATCTTGTTCTATGCAGCTTCGTCTTAACTTAGGATACTAACTAAGAAGCAATAATGGCACAGAAGGGAAAAAGATAAATGTCAGAAAATCTTAGAAGTAAAGCTATCACACAAGGGGTACAAAGATCGCCTAATCGCGCCATGCTTAGGGCTGTAGGTTTTGAAGATGCAGATTTTAACAAAGCCATTGTCGGTGTAGCCAATGCCTATAGCACCATTACCCCTTGTAACATGGGGATAAACGAACTGGCACAAAGGGCGCAAACCGCGATTAAAACCGCTGGTGCAATGCCCCAAGTTTTCGGGACAATTACCATTAGTGACGGCATTTCCATGGGAACAGAAGGGATGAAATACTCCCTCGTTTCACGGGAAGTTATCGCTGATTCCATAGAAACAGTCTGTACTGGGCAAAGTATGGACGGTGTATTAGCAATTGGTGGCTGTGATAAAAATATGCCAGGGGCAATGTTAGCCATGGCGCGGATGAATATCCCTGCTATCTTTGTTTACGGTGGTACAATCAAACCCGGACACTATGAGGGTAAAGATTTAACCGTCGTCAGTTCCTTTGAAGCCGTTGGTCAATACAGTGCTGGTAAAATTGACGAAAATGAACTGTTAGCAGTTGAACGCGGTGCTTGCCCCGGTGCGGGTTCATGTGGAGGGATGTTTACAGCCAATACCATGTCTTCAGCTTTTGAAGCCATGGGCATGAGTTTACCCTACTCCTCCACCATGGCTGCTGAAGATCCAGAAAAAGCCGACAGCACCGAAAAATCAGCCGTTGTCCTCGTTGAAGCTATACGGAAACAAATATTACCTCGGCAAATCATCACCCGCAAATCCATAGAAAACGCCATTTCCGTGATTATGGCTGTGGGTGGTTCTACCAATGCAGTATTACATTTTCTAGCGATCGCCCGCGCTGCTGGTGTTGAACTAATTTTAGACGACTTTGAAACCATTCGCGGTCGTGTTCCCGTCATCTGTGATTTAAAACCCAGTGGTAGATATGTAGCCACCGACCTACACAAAGCCGGCGGTATTCCCCAAGTCATGAAAATGCTATTAGCCCATGGCTTGCTGCATGGTGATTGTATCACCATTTCCGGGCAAACAGTCGCCGAAGTCTTAGCAGATATCCCCGCAGAACCACGGACAGACCAAGACGTAATTCGTCCTTGGCATAACCCCATGTATGCCCAAGGACACCTAGCCATTCTCAAAGGCAACCTGGCCATAGAAGGGTCAGTAGCCAAAATTACCGGAGTCAAAAAGCCTGTAATTACAGGACCCGCGAGAGTATTTGAATCGGAAGAATCCTGTTTAGAGGCAATTCTCGCCAAAAAAATCCAAGCTGGGGATGTTATCGTTATCCGCTACGAAGGACCAAAAGGCGGACCCGGTATGAGAGAAATGTTAGCCCCCACCTCCGCTATTATTGGGGCTGGTTTAGGTGACTCTGTAGGCTTAATTACCGACGGACGCTTCTCCGGTGGTACTTACGGCATGGTAGTCGGTCACGTTGCCCCAGAAGCGGCTGTAGGTGGTAACATCGCCTTAGTAGTAGAAGGTGATAGCATTACCATAGATGCCAATGCCCGGTTGTTGCAACTGAATGTATCAGCAGCAGAATTAGCTACTCGTCGCGCAAATTGGCAACCACTTCCACCCAGATATACGAAAGGGGTACTGGCAAAATATGCCAAACTTGTAGCTTCCAGTAGTGTGGGTGCAGTAACAGATTTGGACTTATTTGCTAATTAGTAATTATATGAGATCCCCAACTTCTTTGAGAAGTCGGGGATCTGAAATTTAGTATATTTGAAGATTATGCAGCTAAATTCAAACTTATCAGCAACAGTTACTCAACGTTGGCAAATATTGAAAAATGGTATTAATCAAAATTTAGATTCTTTCACTCAATCTATACAACAACAAGCGACAAAAACAACTGATAATACTAAAGATTATTTAGAAAATAATTGGCACAATGTCGAGAAAATTACTAATAATACATCAGGAGTAATTCAAAAAACTATTAATACATCTGTGCATGATTTTTTATCACAATATCCCTGGTTCTTCCAAGTATTAGAAATATGCACATGGGGAATAAATCACCCTGTCAGGGGTGGAATAATTTTATTATTTACAATTGCAGTGATTTGGAGTATCATTAAAGCAATTGTTAGAATCATAGAAACTGCCAGTTGGTCAATTTTAAAAATTCCTTTTATATTACTACAAAAATTATTAAAATCTCTTTGGATAACATTTCCTAAAGTGGGAATTTTCGGCATTGGGAAAATTCAAAGTAAACAGCAACGGTTAGCTGAAATTTCCCAGCGTTTAGAAGTTATTCACAACGAACAAAAAGCACTATTACAAGAAGCTGCTAAACTCATGAAATCAGATCCAGAAAATATGATGACTAATTCTAACGGTCAGGAGACATCTGTTTAATTATCTCATCTTTTTGACCAGATACAAAATTAGCAAACCGGACAGCTAAAGGTGGTACAAAGAGAAAAGGACTACTAAAACCGGAAAATATATGTAGTCCTGAAAATTCAGAAATAGCACCAATTAAAGGCAATTTATCCTGAGTAAATGCCACTAAACAATGATGCCATGTTCCTGGTAAATTTCCTAAACTTGGTAATATGTTCGTAATACTTTCTCGTAACCATTGTTCACTTGCTGTTGAGTTAATTTCCGCTTGCGGATTTGTTAAAACCCGGCTAATTTGACCTATGCGTAAACTCCCGTCTAAAAATTGCACCACACCAGCATCTAAAATTGGTGATACTATTTCATTATTCGGGTTATCCCATAATTCATCAATTTGAGTAGATTCTGCTTCTAGTTCATATCTTTGCAAATTTGCGGGTGATACTAAGCTATGTAATTGAATATCTGTAGATGGTATTTCAATGATTTCTGCATGAGAAAAATATATTTTCGCAGCAATACCCATTGATTTTAGTAGTTTACGAGTAATTCCCCCAGCACAAATCACAACATTATCACTTTGAAAAGTATTAGTATTTGTTTTCACACCTGTACATTTTTTCGTAGAAGTAGTTACTAATTCTATAAATTCCCCAAATTGGATTTCTCCTCCTAAATTTACCATTGCTTGAATGTAAGCTTGGGTAGTTTTTTCTGGGTGAACATGACCATGTTTAACAGTTAATGCACCAGATATAGCTTCGGGGTTTAAAAAAGGTTCTAATTCACAAGCTTCTTGAATACTAATTAAATGCGGAAGAATAACAACGTCTTGATAAGATTTAGCCATTGTTTCGGGATTAATATCTACAGGAATAGTCATTAATAAATCTAATTCCCGAAATTGAGTATCTGCATTTAATTCTTCTGATAATATCCGATGACGGGTTAACCCTTCTGTAGATAATTGTTTTGTAATTGCTGTTGTTGCTGACCAAAAACTAATGCCACCATAACTATAACGGGTAGCATTTTGGGGTGTTTGGTATTGTTCCAACAAAAGTACAGAAAATCCAATTTTTGTTAATTCATAAGCAAGTGCAGCCCCAGTAATTCCCGCACCAATAATAATCCAGTCGTAAGTTTTCATAATTTAGTAAAAATGTATATTGCACATGAATTATTAAATGTTTTATTCATTTTAATGAAAGCAAGAATTCTTTTGTCAGAAATTCATCAGCAATTTTTCCATCAGTGGGTAAGTATATACAAACTTGAATATCTAACTCTTTTAAAAACTTGCACATCAATGGTCCAACATCTTGCCATTGTAAATTACCAAGTCCACAACCTAAAGCCGGCATTGCCAAGGATTTTATACCTTGTTGTTTATAATTATCCTGAATCCATTTTAACACCAATCCACTTGTCTCAGAGTAGTTACTCAACTACGTAGAAGTTTCGCTTGTATACTATGACTTAAGTAACTGAGCTTTACGCTTACCTGGAAAGGGTGTAAAGTCTATTTATAATTCCTAGTGTTGATGACTCAGCAGCTTACAATTAAATAGACTGAAATTATAAATATCATAACTGCTTGACAACGCTTTCAATTAAACTATTTCAGAGTATTTAAAACGATGAATATGCAAGAACAACCTAACGGTGCAGATAATAAACGCGCTGACAAGACAGAAATCGCTCTGCATCTAGATTCTGAATTAATAGAGCAAATCCAACATCTCACTAATGACCCCAGTAAAGTGATTGAAGTGGCTATCCGTCAATGGTTACGCGGTGATTTCACCAGAGATGATGAGTTAACACGTACACCCCTACGCACACCCGTTCCCCCTCGTGGTGAATGGAATGATTAAAATCATCCGACAAATGTCAACAAATAATAAGAAATGTAAAATTTAATGCCTTGAATGCCATAAAGGTCAAAAATCCACAGTTTAAAAATGGGAAAGCTGTAAAAGTTTATGCCAGAATTCAAGTAGCGTTAGTTTGACACTCCCCGTGTCTTTAGACCGGGGGGTGTCAATAAACAGAATTACCAGAAATATTCGCCGAACACTAGATTTAGTGAAATTAGTGGTTTTGTTGATAATTGTTTACAGGTTGCCAAATTATGGTAGAATAGTGTACTGTTGTTGAAGTGAAGTCATAAATCAATGACTAAACTAAAACTACAGGGTTAAAATCCAAGTAAATAAGCGCCT
>Ga0208857_1000047_pt1 | contig 30852 bp, 32 predicted proteins | sample LakMenEpi05Nov12_FD_150674 | JGI IMG/M metagenome (GOLD analysis project Ga0208857, IMG submission 150674) | Freshwater microbial communities from Lake Mendota, WI - 05NOV2012 deep hole epilimnion (SPAdes) | ecosystem: Environmental > Aquatic > Freshwater > Lake > Epilimnion/Euphotic zone ... | reverse complement strand
GGTTTTATCTTGCTCACGAGTTAAAAATACCCTTAAACGAGCACCCATATTTTAATCACCTCACTAGATTTATTTTCCGTATTTACTTATCTTTACATAGTTTGGTTTCTTTGCGCCGACTTACTTACCTATTCCTGGGTAGGAACTAGAACTATGGAATAGAACCCCATATCTTCAATTGTCAAGGTACAGATTGCCGTGAGGCAGTTAGGTTTTTATACAGGTTGATTACCATGCCTGTTGATACTTAAAGTAGCACAACTGCCCCTAAAGGGGCAAGCCGCTCTCCTACATCCATCGTCTAAAGCACGATAAAATATCAATGCCTTGCTCCGATACTTTATCTCGATGGTTTTGGCTCGCTCGATTTTTTATAATATAGGGACGGTAATATTAGGGACGGGCAAGACTTGTACTGAGATTGCCGTAGTATGCCCATCCCACAAGATTCTAAGCACTAATAGGATAAATTCGATGCTGCTTTTGTTCGCACAAGAGAGCATCTTGATAAATTTCTGCAAATAATACTCGCTGTGCATGACTTCCCCCAATCTCATGCAACCGCGATAATACAAATTTGAGTTCGTTAACAGTTGTCTGGAAATCACCTTGAGCATGAGCTACCATGCCCTTAGCTGCGGGAATTGCTATCTTTACCCAACTTCTGCGAAGAAAGGGATTAATACTCAAGGCGTGATGTTCCATACTTTGAAGCATTTCTTTTACCCAGTTATTGTGTCCAGCTTTGGCAAGGGCATAGACATAATGCAAATCCTGGAATGGTAATGCGTGTTCATCAATGCGACTGTAAAGATAAGGACTGATATCTTGCCAACGGTTGCCTACATCTACCCCACGTAATTCTAGCCGTAATAACATGGAAATTGCCCCTACTTGGTCTTTGGGAGATTGTTTGTTAGCACGTTGCCAAATATGCTCATCGTAGATTTTCAGAACCTTTTCGTAGTTTTCTAATTGCCAATAATACAGTGCTATATGCCACCAGTTGTGGGTATAAAGCATAGAGTTACAGTTGTCCCAGGTGTATGCAAAATTCTCCATCCAAATTATTCCCTCCTGGGTTCTTCCCTGAGTTTCCATTACATGACCAATAGCATGATGCGCCCAAGGATCATATCTATTTAAGGCGATCGCCTTAAGTGCCATTTTTTCTGCTGCTGGTAATTGGTGACATTGTTCTAAGCCAAAGGCCACCATCCCATATAGATAATCTTGTTGGGGATTGTTAGGTAAAACTTTTTGGGCAATTTCTAGTAATTTTTCTTTATTACCTGTATAAAAATAGTGATATTGCCCCTGCTGCACGGAAATTAAATCAGTGGGAAATTGATTGGTAATCTCTTCATGAAGGGCTATTCCTACATCAATCTCTTGATTTGCCCAAGCTAAAATTGCTTCTACGTATAACTGTTCTCTGGCAGTAATTTTGCCTAAATTTCTTTGTGCGACTTGCAAATATGGTTGTGCCTGTTGCCAATCTTTTGTACTTTCTTGACTCAGATGATAAGCGGCTGCATAAGCATTAGCTAAAGCACAATTTGGATCAGCCTCAACTGCTTCTAAAATCGCTGTTTTTGCATCTTTACCATAAGCAAGGGATTGATCAATAAAACGGTTAATAGCAGCGATCGCTTCGGCTGAACCTGTTGTCACTAACAGCCCTTGTCCATCTTTAAGCATCATAAATTCCTTGCAGCAAGATTTATAAAGTAAATTTTTAACTACGGTAACTCGGTCGGAATACTGTACTTAATAGCTAGATTATGCCACAACCTCTCCCAGACCGCAAGCAAAAACTACGGTAAGTTGATAAAGTTACCGGAGAATATATCTTTGCAAAGCTTTATTTCCGAGAACTACCTCGATGAATGAATGCTGTTGATTGGGTTTAATCTAAATTTCAACCGCTATTATCAAAGTAAGCCTTTACGCAATCTAGTAGATAAAACTGCTGGTTATTAAATAGAAGCAACATCCTTATGACAAACAAAACTTATGTTTTTCGTACTTCTATCATATTCAAACTTAAATCATTAAAAGGGTTGCATAATAAACTTTGCAGTTTGTCTTCAAACGGAGGGAATGGGAATGAGCTTTCGGGATAATTTCTCAGATTAATAAAATTATCTTCTACTTTGCTTCTTTTTTTTATTTCATTTATAGCTTCTGTTATAGCTTTTTTTATTTCTTCGACATCATTAAACAATAAATCTATTCTTGATTGAGAATCATTGCCATTAGCATAATAAGAATCTTTACTTTCATGGAAAGTCAGTTTCAAATATATAGAAACTATTTTTCTTAAAATTATTGAAAAATTTTCAACATCTTTATCAACATTCTGATTATCTGTTGTCTGACCCCATATCCACAAGATATTTGGTGATTTTTTCTCATCTTTCTTATCAAGAATTTTTGAAATTATTATTTCGATTTTACTGTCTGGCTCCTTAATTTTGATCTTATTAATTTCATTTTTAATGAAATCTGTAACGTATGGTTTACTTTGTGTATTTTTATCAATACCGACAAAAAATATTTGATATATGTATATTCCTATCATGTTGAAATAATACAGACAAGGATCTATACATTGATAGTATATACAGTCTTCATTGCTACCGGATATATGTTTTTTCATATCATCCGCACTGTTTACATTAGAACCCAACTTTAAGGTGAGTATAGTATTAGAATTTGGTTCTACGTTTTCAACTTGGAATAGGAGATTATCACTGTTTTTTGACTTTACTATAATCCAATCATCCTTTTCGATAAAATCTCCATACGGCGAAGAGTCAAGAAATTGATATTTTAAATCCCTATCATTATATATTCTCAAATTTATTTTTCGGCGCATAAACGATAAATAATTAGGAACAAAAGGATTTCCTATATCTCGTGTAATTTTAGTGTATAAAAAATCGCTTTTTAAATCTCTCTCATAAGACTCTTGCGATTTATAAAGTTTAAACTTAACATTTAGGTCATCTGGGTGTCTGTATCCACGACTAGTCTTCTCAGAAATAGCAAAATTTGCTGGAAGCAACTCACTAAAAGAGAAATTATTGGTAGATTTAAGTAAATCGTCCACCAAGCGAGATGTTTTTTCTAAAAACCAATACCCTTGTGCAAAACGTTGCCATAATTTGCTTCTTTCTAGATTTTGTAGATTTTTTATTGCATCTAAAAATCCCACATTAGGTGAATATTTTGCGCTATTCCAGTTTCTTCTAACAATATCATTATGTATTCTTTCAAGTTTATACTTGCCATCGTAACGATCAGTTAGTTTTAATAAGCTTTCTTGCAACCTAGTAACTGCTGTTTTTGGTTCTTCATTTTTATTAGACTTACTTAAAGAATAAAAGGTATTTTCGGCTTTATACAGCATACACTGTAAAATAATCTCAACGATATCGGATGGAGCATAAGATGAAGAATTTCTATTAAGTTTAAATGATTCAAATACTTGAACTAAACTCGGTTCAGTAGATTGAAAGTCTGAAACTTTAAGGTAGTCTTCCATTATGTCTTTAATATTTTTGTCCTCTTTATCATAAATTACTCTAATATTCTCATAAAACCGTTCTGGCGACTCTCCACAAGTAAGTAAATCATATAAAATTGCTCCAAATCCGAATAAATCAGTTCTTTCGGTTTGTCTTTTATACAAAATAATCTGAGTTTTCTTATCATTGCTTAAATCATTTGTTTTTGTATTTAAAGTAATGTATATGGGGTAACTTTCATTCTTATTATCAATAACAATTGATTTAATAGGATATGCTTTTTTATTTTTGCTGAAAACTACATAATCATCATCTCCAATAATTGAATCGCGAATTTTAGGATCGTAAGTAATTAGTTTAACATCATAAATACCATTTGAATTACATACTTCAACTTCTACATCACAAATATCAAAATAATCTTTTTGTTCAGGAGATCTATAGTGACGTGTACCTAGAGGTAACTGCAAATTAGCAACTGGCAAAGCTTCGAATCCAGGCTGTTCCCCTACATAAAGAAAACCTAAATCACCAATCACGCTCTTGACTTCATCACCGTCTTCTTTAACAAAAATATTTGCTGGCTTCAAATCAAGATGATATAAACCTGCTTTATGAAGAGTTTGAAGACCTTGAGCAATATCTATTAGATATGGAAGTATAGTAGCTATACGGTCTTCAAAAGTTTTTTGTCTTAGGATATCGTATCCTGTAAGCTCATATATTGTTTTTTCCTGTCCACTTTTCTGTTCTAACTCTTCACGAGATTTTGAAGGATTACCTTCATTTTCTGAATATGTCCAAAGCCCAATACCTCCTTCTAAAAGAGTTTTAAGTGTACAGTCGTATTTTTCTGTTACAAGAGCATAGTTGGATAATTTTAATCCTTGAAACTTACTTTGTAGTTCTTGGTATAGATTGGATTTTTTAAATTCCCTTGTCCAACCTACCACTTTAATTACACGAATAAGTTTCTTATCTTCACTAAGTTCTAAAATTTTTTGTGTAGAATCTATTTCATTTTCAAAACGATTTTTTATGCTGTCTGGAGTCAATTCAATATTATCATTACCTGCACTAGATTCGGAATCCCCGTTGCTCATACCAGGAGCAGAATATTCGTAAAGAATCTTGACAGCTAACTCATCTCTTAAACGATTAGAGGCTTCAAAGACAACCCCAAAAGTTCCATCCCCAAGTTTAATAGGTTCTCCATTAACATCAAGTTTCACGCAAAATAGTTGGTTACTTTCTTGATCTAAAAATGAGTATTTTTCTTGGTGTTCAGTGGAATCATCTTTTGATTTTGAATTCATAACAATTTAATCCTTTGCTAAGATAAATACAAAATATTCTAACTCGCTGTTCTCAGGTTTATATTCAACTAGAATTGCTTTTTCAACAACATTTATATCCAATGAGATTACTATTTCTTTAAACCTTTCAAACCTGATTATATCACTAGCATAGTATTCTTGAAAACTAAATAGTCTTGATTTCTGATTTGACAATTCTGTATGCTTTTTAGCGTCTCTTTCATCCGCCCATATTTTTACATATATGTCACCATCTCCGTTTACTTGAAAACCGAACCGATTTTGATCCTCAAATGTTCTAATAAAATTCCAATCCTCTTTACATATAGGAATTAATTTGATATATCCAATTGAGATTATAGATTTTTCCTTATCTTTTTCTTTACTCCACCAGCCTCTTTGATTAACTATTAAATGGAAACCACTGCTCAAAGGGACCTTTTGAATATCAATTTTTGGTTTTTGTTCTTTAGTAACTTTTGGTAGAAAAGCAATAGACTGCCCTGCTGCTTCTCCCTGTGTTGTTGGAGCAACTATAGCTAAAGGATCGTTTTTGCTACCTATTGTCCCAATACTGATATTTATTGCATTATATGTGTTTTGTGTGTTGCCTAAATTAAAGTCGTTAATTTTAATAAGATTAGAATTGTCGACTTTGATACCATTTAATTGTACTTCAGGTATTAAGTTTTTGACTAACTCAATGATTTTTTGTAAATTTATCATGATCGTAAAAAGCATCTAAATTTTATGTTTACACTATTTGTAGGCAATTGTCAACAAAGTATTTTTACCCCAATGTTATAGATGTAAAATTGACAGACTGGCCTGCCTTAGCTAACCAAAATACGGTAATTGTGGCTGTGGAATATCAGACACCTGACAGAATACAGAATTTAGAGCAGTTTTACAATTGGGGTGACTATCAGGGGAAACGCATCTAATTTTTTTTGACAAAATGTAATTTATGTGAATTAAAATTACCTATTTTCTGTACAAATTCTGATCATTACCGTTCTTGCAAAGTTGGGCGAATCAAGATTTCATTCACATTTACGTGCTGTGGTTGGGTAACAGCATAAACTATTGCTGCTGCTATATCTTCACTTTGTAAAGGTGTAATTGCTTTCCGTCTGGCTGCAATTTCTTGCTTTGCTACTACATCGGTAATATGCTGATCAATTTCTGTTTCTACTAAACCAGGCTCGATGATAGTAACGCGGATATTATCTTGATATACTTCCTGTCTTAATGCTTCCGAAAAGGCATTTACACCCCATTTAGTGACACTGTAACCTGCCATTCCCGCACGGGCAATGCGTCCAGCGACGGATGAAATATTAACGATATGTCCTGATTTTTGCGCTTTAAAAATAGGTAAAACTGTGTGAGTTGCGTACATTAACGCCAAAACATTAATATCAATCATTTTCCGCCAGTTTGCGGGATCTGCATTTTCAATCCTGCCGGGAAATGATACACCTGCATTGTTAACTAAAATCAAATCTAGTAGCAGTAAATCAGAGATAATTGTTTATACCGATGCACCACACGCCTTTTTTGCCGATTATCGTCCTTCTTACCGTGAAAATGAAGCAAAAGATGGTTGGAAACGTCTCCAGAAATGGTTTAAACAGTATGGAGTGTGAGTTTCAATATTTCTAGAACTTACCCACAAGTTATGGATAAACGAACCGCAGAGGCGCAGAGGACACAGAGAAATAAGAGTTTGAAAGGTTTTGCGTAAGTCCGAATTTCATGTTTTGATAGTCAACCTATTTAAATACTAACTATGTCAGAAAATTATCGTTTTGAAACTTTACAAGTCCATGCTGGACAAGAACCTGCACCTGGTACTAATGCCCGCGCTGTACCAATTTATCAGACCACTTCCTACGTTTTTGATGATGCTGAACATGGAGCGCGGTTGTTTGCTCTCCAGGAATTTGGTAACATTTATACCCGGATCATGAATCCGACAACGGATGTATTTGAAAAACGGATTGCGACTTTAGAAGGTGGTGTAGCAGCCTTAGCCACCGCAAGCGGTCAAGCAGCGCAGTTTTTAGCCATTAGTACGATCGCTCAAGCAGGAGATAATATTGTTTCTACCAGTTTCCTCTATGGGGGAACTTATAACCAATTCAAAGTTTGCTTACCACGATTGGGGATTAATGTCAAGTTTGTGGAAGGAGATGATCCAGAAAATTTCCGTCAAGCGATTGATGAAAACACCAAAGCCCTATACGTTGAAACCATTGGTAATCCCCAATTTAACATCCCCGATTTTGCTATTTTAGCTCAAATTGCCCATGAAAACGGCATTCCTTTAATTGTAGATAATACCTTCGGTGCAGGTGGATATGTAGCACGACCAATTGAACATGGTGCAGATATTATCGTAGAATCTGCTACTAAGTGGATTGGTGGGCATGGTACATCCATAGGCGGCGTAATAGTTGATTCTGGTAAATTTGATTGGGGTAACGGCAAATTTCCCCTGTTTACCGAGCCTTCCCCTGGTTATCATGGATTGAATTTTCAAGAAGTATTTGGAAAAGGTAGTCAATTTGGTAATATTGCCTTTATTATTCGTGCCAGAGTCGAAGGATTAAGAGATTTTGGCGCAGCATTAAGTCCATTTAACGCTTTTCTATTACTGCAAGGATTAGAGACTCTTTCCTTGCGTGTAGAACGTCATGTAAATAATGCTTTAGAATTGGCTAAATGGTTAGAACAACAAGAGCAAGTAGCATGGGTTAATTATCCAGGACTTCCCAATCATCCATATCATGAACGCGCTAAAAAATATCTTCGACATGGCTTTGGTGGCGTTCTTAATTTTGGTATCAAAGGTGGATTAGAAGCGGGTAAAGCTTTTATTAGTAATGTGAAATTAGCCAGTCATTTGGCAAATGTCGGTGATGCAAAAACCCTTGTTATTCATCCTGCTTCTACAACTCATCAACAACTAAGTGATAGTGAACAAATTTCGGCTGGAGTGACACCAGATTTAGTGCGGGTATCTGTGGGAATTGAACATATTGATGATATTAAGGAGGATTTTGAACAGGCATTTGGGAAGGTTTCTGGCTAATATACCAAAAGAAAAAGATCCCCGACTTCTTTAAGAAATCGGGGATCTGGGGATCTATAGCTAATTGCTAATTTTATGAAATACTTAGACTTCATTTCACAAAAAACCCAATTTTATCAATTGTCAGTACCATTTCAATTAGAATCTGGTGAAGTATTAATTGGTGTTCAGGTTGCTTATCGTATCTGGGGAAAATTAAACGCAAACCGCGATAATGGAGTCTTAATTTGTCATGCTCTCACAGGTTCTGCTGATGCTGATGATTGGTGGGGAGATTTGTTTGGTTCAGGGAAAGTCTTTGATTCTGACCAGGATTTTATTGTGTGCAGCAACATTTTAGGAAGTTGTTACGGTACAACTGGAGCAACTTCTATTAACCCAAATACAAAAAAGGTTTATGGTGCATCTTTTCCTAGAATTACAATTAGGGATATGGTTCACCTCCAAGCTGCACTATTAGAATATTTAGATATTCAATCTCTACGGTTAGCAATTGGCGGTTCATTGGGTGGAATGCAAGTTTTAGAATGGGCTTTATTGTATCCAGAAAAGGTGAGAGCGATCGCACCAATGGCATCACCTGGAAGACATTCAGCATGGTCTATTGGCTTGAGTGAAGCCCAAAGACAGGCAATTTATATAGATCCAAATTGGCAAGGAGGAAACTATACAATTGATGCACCACCAGTCCAAGGATTAGCAGTAGCGCGGATGATGGCAATGATTACTTATCGTTATTGGGACAGTTTTACAAATCGTTTTGGTAGACAGCAGGATGAATCTAATAAGTTTGCAATATCCAGTTATTTACAATATCAAGGTCAAAAACTAATAGAACGTTTTGATGCTAATACTTATATTACATTAACTCATGCAATGGATAGTCATGATGTTAGTTGGAACAGAAAAGATTATCAATCAGTTTTGCAAAGTATCAAACAACCAACTTTAATTATCTCCATTGATTCTGATGTTCTTTATCCTCCAGTGGAACAACAAGAATTAGTAGATTTAATTCCCAATGCTCAACTGGGGTTGCTTAAATCAACTCACGGACATGATGCTTTTTTAATTGATATGGAAGCATTAAATGAAATTCTAGTCTCTTTTAGGAAAGAACTAGATGATGTGAATAAGAGTAAATATTCTTGAAGTTTACCGTAGATGTACAAATTTGCTGCTGCTTGGGAACAAGAAACAATAGTTTTTGGTGCTTCTCAACCTGGATATACTGATAATCAGGTATATGATTGGATTGAGTTTATGAAATCCCACAACATTCAGCGAATTTGCTGTTTACTTAGTGAAAAACAACTAGCTAATTATGCCCATCTTTTAGATACATATCGGCAAGAATTTGGTAATCAACAAGTTTGTTGGACACCAATTGAAGATTTTCATTTATCTGATTTAGAAACACTCACAGAAAAAATCCTACCTTTTTTAATCACAGCAAATCAACAAAATGAAAAAGTAGTTGTACATTGTGCTGGTGGAATTGGCCGGACTGGACATATATTAGCAGCGTGGTTAGTTACTGTGCGGGGATTTTCTAATCAAGATGCAATTTCTGCTGTTATAAGAACTGGGAGAAATCCTCTTGAAGCTGTAATGTTAAGTAAAAATCCGTTTCAAGTTGCACAAGAATTGAATATGTTAATGAATAATTGTTGTCTAGCATTCTTAACTAATTAATGAATATTGTATTTGCATGAAAAATCAGCAATTCCTACACACTTTACCATTGATAAAATAGGTAATTATCAAAATCATTGTAAAATTGCAACCGGGCAGTTCCCACAATATTAATGATTACAATACTGTTTGGTTAAGAGTTTTTGTAGGTTGGGTTAAGCGACAGCGCAACCCAACAAACGTCCGTAAATGTTGGGTTTCCTAACGTCAACCCAACCTACCTGATTTAATGTTTTTAGATTATGACAAGTATAGGTTGTTTGAAAAGGCGTTGCTGATTTCGGGTATGATTTTTATTTATTAGCGATCGCTAAACTATTACATGGCCAATACTTCAGATTATTAGATTTTTATTTTCATACCTTGATTCAGCAACGCCGCGATTCCTAGGTCGCGCTTCGCTATCGCTCTGCTTTAGTCTAAACTCCAGGCTGAAAGTACAATAAAATTATCCTTCATTTAAACCCCATCATGGTTATCCCAGAACTCGAACAACAACTCCTTCAGCTTCCACATAACGATAAACTGTATATTATTCAACTCCTTGCCCAAAGCCTAACTACAGGCAACATCCACCCAGAACAACCTACTAAAATCTCAGAATTTTTCCGTCAATCCCCCTTGGCTGAACTCACTGAAGAACTCGACTTGAACCGCGATCGCAGTCTACCCCGCGATACCTTCAACCCATGACCTACCTTCTTGATACTTGTCTAATTTCTGAACTTGTTGCCAAACAACCAAATCAAAAAGTTTTAGATTGGGTAGATGCCCAAGTTCCAGAAACACTTTACCTTAGTGTAATTACTATTGGCGAAATCGCTAAAGGCATCTGCAAACTTACTCCATCTAAGAGAAAAGAATCTCTCACAACTTGGCTAAACGAAACTCTACCCAATCGCTTTGAACACAGAATCTTAACTCTAGATGTTTCCACAATGGTGTTATGGGGAAATTTAGTCGGGCAACTAGAACAGAATGGCCGACCTTTACCCGCTATGGATTCTCTCATTGCAGCGATCGCACTTCAACACTCTCTATCACTTGTTACTCGTAACGAAAAAGATTTTGCTGGTACTGGGGTTGTCATCGTTAATCCTTGGTCTTGACTTTTAGAAAAAATATGTCAAACTAATATTTAGATAGTCTAATTATTTGAACAAGGAAGTAAATCCGACTCGTGACGAAACTTACGGGAAGAATAGAATCTGCGGAAATACCTGCACAAGTTCCAAAGTCAGTAATACTGCAAACCTTGGAACTAACGCGCCGCTTTGAAAAATCAACAGCCGTTGATGCTTTAAATATATCCGTTGCATCGGGAGAAGTTTTTGGTTTACTTGGTCCCAATGGTGCGGGAAAAAGTACAGTAATTAAGATGTTAACTACCTTGCTACCAGTCAGTAGCGGCAAAGCATACTTAGCCGGTTATGATGTGACTCGTCAATCTGATGCAGTCAGAAGAGTAATAGGTTATGTACCCCAGGCTTTATCAGCAGATGGGACTTTGACGGGTTATGAAAATCTGTTAATATTCTCTAAATTGTATGATATTCCCCCTCGACGCAGAAAACAGCAAATCGCGGAAGTGCTGGAATTTATGGGTTTGGAGAATGTAGCACATCAGTTAGTGAGAACTTTTTCTGGGGGAATGATTCGGAAACTGGAAATTGCCCAAGCTATTTTACATCAACCCCAAATCTTATTTCTAGATGAGCCAACAGTCGGATTAGATCCAGTTGCAAGAACACAAGTATGGCAACTTGTACAGCAACTCCGTGTTGAGTACGGTACAACCATCTTTTTAACTACCCACTTTTTAGAAGAAGCGGATCATCTTTGTAATCGAGTCGTGATTATGAATCAGGGTAAAGAAATTATCACCGGTTCACCCGCAGATTTAAAAGCCGCTATTGGGAAACCAGAAGCAACCTTAGATGATGTCTTCATCCACTACGCAGGAAATCAATTAGTATCAGGAGTGAGTTATCGTGAGACTGCAAGAACCAGACGTACCACTCAACGGTTGGGCTGAACCCAGATATAATCGCCCCAACGGAATTTTTTCTAATATTAAAGAACTATTTACTAAAACCCTGGTAATTACTGAATTGGAAGTGCGGAAACTCCGCCATGATCCTAGTGATTTGATTATCAGGGCTGTACAACCAGCTTTATGGTTACTCATCTTTGGGCAAGTATTTACTCGGACTCGTGCTATCCCTACAGGTAATTTACCTTACTTGGATTTTATGACTCCCGGTATTTTGGCTCAGAGTGCGCTGTTTGTTGCTATTTTTGCTGGGGGAATGACATTAATTTGGGAACGGGATTTAGGGATTTTGCAGAAATTCTTAGTTGCACCCATACCCCGTGCAGCGATTGTCTTGGGTAAAGCTTTTGCGGCTGGGATTCGTTGTTTTTCCCAAGTGGTGTTTATTTACCTTTTAGCGTTTTTGTTGGGTGTACATCTCAATCTCAATCCTTTGGCTTTCCTGCAAGTTGTGCTAGTCATATTTTTGGGAGCAGCTTGTTTTTGCACTTTTTCCTTAATCATCGGCTGTTTGGTGAAATCACGAGAAAGATTTACAGGAATTGGGCAATTAATCACCATGCCGTTGTTTTTTGCCAGTAACGCCATCTATCCCATTTCCTTAATGCCAAGTTGGTTAAAGCTCATTTCTCACTTGAATCCTTTGACGTATGAAGTGGATGCTTTACGCGGCGCAATGCTGGCTAATGGCTCAAGTATTTATGGGTTCGGGTTAGATTGTACAATTCTCTTGCTAACATTAATAGGTTTAACCTACATCTGTGGCCGACTTTATCCACGGGTGGCAATGTAATCTGGAGAAAAACGGTCTTATGAGTTTGGATAAACCCTCTGAAAAATGTGCCGCTAGGGTGATGGAAACAGTCCCCTTATTGATGCGGTTTATCCGAGCCGAAATGCGATCGCACAGTTCTGACTCTTTATCTATACCACAATTGCGATCGCTCGCTTTTCTGAATCGCAATCCTGGCGCTTCCTTGTCTGAGGTAGCAGATCATTTAGGTGTCACCTGTGCTACTGCATCAACAACTATAGAAAAATTAGTCCAACGAAATCTGGTGCAACGGACAGATAATCCTCAAGAACGACGACGAGTAGTCCTGAATTTGACGAGAGAGGGAAAACTGCTTTTAGAGCAATCCCAGGAAAAAACTCGCGGGGAAATTGCGGAGATTCTAGAGAGTTTGACACCAGAGCAAGTATCACATATTGAATCAGGCTTGACTCTACTAAAAAATGTCTTCGAGCAAACAGAAACCAACTCACCATAACAGTAAGGCTGCACAACACGATCCTTTGGCAGCCATGAGATTTCGAGATTATCGGCTATTTACCATTGGGCGTGTAGTCCTCTTCACGGGGGGACAAATGCAGACCGTGGCATTGGGCTGGGAGCTATATGAGCGGACAAATTCACCGATGGCCTTAGGTGGCATCGGGTTGGCGCAGGTTCTCCCCATGATTGCCCTAACTTTGATTACGGGACACGTTGCTGATAAAAATGACCGGAAAAAGATTACTTTATTGGCAATGCTGCTATTAATGTTTTGTTCTCTAACTTTAGCGGCTATTTCCTATTATCAAGGTGCAGTTTTTCTAATTTATGCTTGCTTATTATTAACAGGTGTAGCTAGGGCATTTCTCAAACCTGCGGGTGATGCGCTGATGTGGCAGTTAATACCGATGAGTGCTTTTACCAATGCAGCGACTTGGAATAGTAGTAGTTTTCAATTAGCGTCGGTAATTGGACCAGCTTTGGGAGGATTGAGTATTGCTGTTTTTAAGAGTGCGACGGGAGTATATATATTATCTGCGATCGCAGCACTATCATGTTTTTTCCTCACCGCAGCCATCAAACCCCAAAAAACCAACTTCAAGAAAGAACCAATATCTCTGAAAACCTTAGCTGCTGGGGCTGAATTTGTTTGGAATAATCAACTCATTCTCGCAGCTATCACCCTAGATTTATTTGCAGTTTTACTGGGTGGTGCGGTGGCATTATTACCCGTTTTTGCCAAAGATATTCTGCACGTTGGTCCGGTGGAATTGGGCTATTTACAAGCCGCCCCATCAATAGGTGCATTAATTATGGCAGCATTGTTAGTATATTTGCCACCTATCCGCAAAGCTGGACCGGCCTTACTTTGGTCGGTTGTCGGGTTTGGGATTGTGACAATTATTTTTGGTTTATCCCGTTGGGTGTGGCTGTCGTTGTTGATGTTGGTATTAAGTGGGGCGTTAGACAGCATTAGCGTGGTGATTCGTCATACTTTGGTGCAAATTCGCACTCCTGACCATTTACGGGGTCGAGTTGCGGCTATTAATAGTGTGTTTATCAGTGCTTCTAATGAGTTGGGAGGTTTTGAGTCTGGTTTGACTGCGGCTTTATTTGGTCCGGTGTTTTCTGTCGTTGGTGGTGGTATTGGGACGATTTTGGTAGTGGTTGCAACAGCCGCAATTTGGCCGGAAATTAGGAAGTTGGGGGCTTTGCATGAGGATTTATAGGGGAAAGTATCTCACGCAGAGGCGCAGAGAGGAAGAAATGAGGTAATATAAAAGTTAGAAATAGAATTAGGGATCAGTATGTCGGCTAAAGATGTCTTTCATGAAGTTGTCAAAAAAGCTCTACAGAAGGACGGTTGGCAGATTACTCATGATCCTCTATCAATTAGTGTAGGCGGGGTAAATCTATCTATTGATTTAGCCGCTGAAAAGCTGATTGCTGCAGAAAAAGAAGGAGAAAAAATTGCTGTTGAAATCAAAAGTTTTTTGGAGAGATCATCTGCAATTTCGGAATTTCATACAGCGTTAGGACAGTTTATTAATTATAGAGGTGCATTAAAGAGACGACAGCCAGAGCGGGTTTTGTATTTAGCAGTACCTTTAACAACCTATAAGACATTTTTTAATCTTGATTTTCCTAGAGATATGATTGAAGAGAATCAAGTGAAAATGATTATTTATGATGTAGAGCATGAGGTGATTGCAGAATGGATAAACTAACTAGATATCGCCAGCTTGTACAGCAAATTTTACAAGAATATAGCGAACAAAGACCTGCTAATGGAAATATAGAAGTTGAGACAATTTTTGATACACAACGTGACCACTATCAAATAGTTCATGTAGGTTGGGAAGGTCAAGAATGGATACATAGTTGTATTATTCATATTGATATTAAGGGTGAAAAAATTTGGTTGCAATGGAATGGTACTGAAGATGATATTGCAGAGAATTTAGTAGCTGTGGGAGTTCCAAAGGAGGATATTGTTTTGGGATTTCAATCTCCTTTTATGAGGAAGTTTACAGAGTATGCTGTGGGTTAGGTGTCTTGTTTAGAGGTGCGTTATGCTAAAGGCTAATGCACCCTACTGACTTGGGGTTGCTGAATCAGGTTAGAAAAAGCTCACGCAAACTTGTATAATGCTATATGTTATGTTTATCTTGAGTAACCCAATATGACTCAGCACCCAGAAATAGATTACAAGCACGTTTTATCTGAACTTTCGGTTAACCGTAAAGATCCTTGTGAGGTTATTCGTGAGTTAATATCTAACTCCTACGATGCTCAAGCATCAAGAATCGAGATTTATCCTCTGTTGCAGTATCAAGGCTTTATATTTTTTGATAATGGTATTGGTTTAAGCGAAACAGAAGAAGTTAATGGAATAACTCCCTATAGAGCATTTTTTTCAATTGGCAAATCTACTAAAATTCAAGGTGACTTTATTGGTTACAAATGCCAAGGCTCAAAGTTATGCTTTGCTTCTAAAAAATTTACTTTGATCACACGCTGTAGTAATGAAGATAATTGGCGGTCAATATCAATAGATAATCCTAAAAATAATTTAAGTCCTCAATATAATATCCAATCAAATATAGATAATAATCCTTGGGAAACAATCCAAAATTTATTCTCTATACCTAAGAGACAAAGTACAAACATTATAAATAATTTGAACGAAGATTTTTTTCACAAAAGCTTTACAACAGGAACTATGATTATTGTCCAAGGCTTGGAGGTAGAAAGATTTTCAACGTACTATAATTCAGAAGAAGATGGCATTACAAAGTGGTCATATCTCAAACATTATATTCGTTTTAATACAAGACACGGAGATATGAGAATTCTCCGTTATAGCGAAACAGATTTTCCTGCTAATAAGGCAAAAGCTTTTGAGCAATGTTCTGGATACAATGACCAATTTGAATTATATTTATGGACAGAAAATGCTAATAAAAAGAAAGAATGGTTGGAAAAAATTGAAGCAGGTTATCCATATTTACATAAGCCTAACGACCTAGATAAATCATTAAGTCCTGCTGAAGTTTCACATTTAAATAATGGTAGATTTTCAGCACGTGGTGCTGCTACCTTTGGTTTTGAAGGCATTACATATTGTTTGGCTTTAGCAATTGATGGTAATCGTCGTTGTCATGACAAATATGAAGAATTAGATAGAAAAGGAAAGAAAAAATCAGGAATTAGATTAACAGATCAAAGAGGCTTATTTATCTGTTCAGAAGGAGTAAAAATTTGTCGATATAATGAAATTTTTGAACATCCTCAGCTAACAGATTATGCTGTGCTGGGAATGTCCAATGCACAGTCCCATTACATTCTTATGATCAATGGTAGTTTTGATGTAGTAACAAACAGAAATTCATTAACTGAAACTGCTTTAAGAATTCTGAATGATGATGATTTTGTAACTAAAATAAAACAATTCTTTGATCTGGCAAAATTTAATATTCAAGTTTTTCGCGAACTTATTGATACACTAAATAAACAAAAGCAGGAGGTTAAACTAGATGATTATACTAAAAAATTAGATACGTTAAAACAGTCTATTAAAGATAGATCTAGATTTAAGGTCAATGATATAGAGCAACTCAAGGAAAGGTGGCTTGTAGAACCAGTTATTGGAGAAGAGTATTCAGTTGGAACTTTGTATACAATGTTTGCTCATCTTGTTCCCTTGAGTTCACCTTACGCTGATATGTGGTTGCGTCCGAGAACATTTTCCAGTATGGGGATAGATAGTATAGCTGTAAATATAGAGGAAAATACTTTAGGGGAAAAAGTTCATAAAGCTCTTGAGTATAAATATATTTTTTCTCCTAGTGATGAATTTAATCATCCCTTGATGCTGACTGAGCAGATAGTTTGTTGGGATATACCCACTGGAAAAGAAGGAGATAAGGTTATTGACTCATATAACTTTTTTGGTGAAATTTCCTATACTGACAAACTGAAAGAGATAGGTTATCAGATCATTAATATTTATAGCCGAGATGGTGACTTTTATCCTGGTAAAGTAAATGTAATTAGTCTCAAGAAACTGCTTGATAAAACTTTTAATTGCGAATGGTTTACCCCACCAACACCTATTTCTACAGCAAAGAAAGGTAAGAAAAAGTAAAAATATAAAGTATATAAACTGTGTAAAAGCAAAAATACTAAAGAGACGTTTTATGCAACGTCTCTATGTTTTTTACTACTGTTATCCAGAAAATTTCTAACTACCCAACCGCTACCGATGTTAGTATAGACTATGAAGGTCAATTAATTTATATTAAATATATCCTCACTCACGCGGAATACGATAAGGACAATTGGAAAAATGACCCTTACTTTTAATCCCGATAAATACAAAGAACTATTAACAGCCTATCTTCCCAAAGTTATCAAGACTGAAGCAGAAAATGAACAAGCTTTAGCCATTGTTGAAGATTTAATGCACCGAAAACGCAGTCCAGAAGAAAATGAACTCTATCAATTGCTAATTACTTTAATTGAAAAATTTGAGCAAGAATATTATCAAACTAATCAGCAAAACAATCCTCAATCTATGCTGTTATTTCTTTTGGAACAATCTGATAAAACTAAAGCCGATTTACAAGCTGTTTTAGGTTCAGAAACTTTGGTTGATGATATTTTAAATGGCAATCAGAAAATAAATCTAGAATTAACCCAAAAATTAGCAGACTTTTTTCATGTAGAAGCAAGTATATTTCATGAATAGGATTGCTCTGTAGAGACGTTCCCTAAAACATCTCTACATTATTTTTAATCTTCTTTAAAAAATCCCCAACTACCCAACCGCTACCGGAACTTTATAATAAATCGGTTCATTCCCTGCTTTCCATTTGATATTACAACCAATACTCGGCTTTTGCTGCCAAATAATTTCCTGATCTGCTAAAACATAATTAATCGCTTTCCGTAAATCCTGTCCAGTCACAGGTAAATCATTTTTTGGACGACTATCATCTAATTGTCCTCTATAAGCCAACTTTCTATGAGCATTAAATACAAAAAAGTCAGGAGTACAAGCTGCAAAAAAATCTTTAGCCGCTTTTTGACTTTCATCGTAAAGCAAAGAATAAGATAAATCTATTTCTTGGGCAAAATCTTTAAGTAATTCTGGTGCATCATTAGGATGAGTATTAATATCATTAGAACTAATTGCTAAAAAACCCACATTTCTATTTTTGTAATCTTGTCCTAACTTTGCTAATTCAAATTTGATATGTTGCACAAAAGGACAATGACGACTAACAAAGATAACTACTAAAGCTTTTTTATCAGCGAAGTTTGCCAATGAAATCGTTTTACCTGTCACTACATCTGGGAGATTAAATTTAGGTGCTAAAGTCCCCAAAGGTAACATTGTCGAAGGTGTTAAAGCCATAAAATCCAACTCCTTAAATTATCAAATTACAATTATTTAATGCTTGTAAACCTAAGTTTAAATTCCTTTGTAAATTGGGATTTGTGTTTGGGTATGGGAAATTTCGTTAGGGCTTGGTGCTGGGAATAAAATAAAACTACAGCTTGTTGACAGAGTTACTGGTGATTGTTCTAGCAGTATTACATGACCAGAAAGAAATTTCAAGTGGTTTCACAAGAAAATAGATGTTTAACTAAATTTATGGCTGACTAATGATTAGTATATCTAAATAATTGTTAAGTTATACTTGAGGATAAGACATAAAATCAAGAACTATGAATACAAATACTGATATTACTGGATTTCATGCACATATTTACTTTGATACCGCTAGTCGTGAAATGGCTGCTCGTGTAAGAGAAGGTTTAGGTGCTAAATTTGATGTAAGATTAGGACGTTGGCATGAACAGCCTGTAGGACCACATCCAAAATCAATGTATCAAGTGGCTTTTTTACCACATCAATTTGGTGAAGTTGTGACTTGGTTAATGGTTAATAGAGAAGGTTTAGATATTTTGGTTCACCCAGAAACGGGAGATGATGTCAAAGATCATACAGATAATTCTCTGTGGTTGGGAGAAAAACTACAGTTAAATATTGAGTTTCTACAAAGGTTAAAAACTATTTAAACTTACCAAAATGCTTTCTCACACAGTCCTTTTTGACCTAGATGGAACTCTCACTGATCCTAAACTGGGGATTACTCGCTGTATTCAGTATGCCTTATCGGAACTTGGTTATAAACCACCAGATGCTAATGAATTGCTTTGGTGTATTGGACCACCACTGAAAAGCAGTTTTTCCCAGTTATTGCAAACCGCTGATGACACATTACTGGAGAAGGCAATTTTACTATATCGTAGTCGCTTTTCTACGATTGGGTTATTTGAAAACTCCCTTTATCCGCAAATTCCCGAAACTCTAAAAACTATTCGTGATGCTGGTTATCAGACTTTTGTAGCGACTTCTAAACCTCAAATTTATGCTACACGCATTATTGAAGATTTTGATTTAGCACTTTTTTTTGATGGTGTTTATGGTAGCGAATTGGATGGGAATAGAAGTGTGAAAGGTGATTTAATTTCCTACATTATAGAGAGGGAAAGTCTTTTACCTTCTACTGTTGTTATGGTAGGCGATAGCGAAGCGCTGCTGCAAGCAGATCGCCTACATGATATCATCGGAGCTAAGAAAAATAATATTGCTTCAATTGGTGTGACTTATGGCTATGGAAGTAGGGAGGAATTGGAAACTCACAAAGCTGATTTAATTGCTAATTATCCAGATGAGATTCCTACATTACTACCTTTGATTTGATCGCTCAACTCTGATCACTATTAAAAGCGATACTTACAGAAAATTATGCTATAGCTAACAAACATCATTATGACTCTTCACTTAAATAAGATTGGCGACTATTACGAACATGAATAATGGCGATAATATCTTCTTCGACCACAAACAAAACTCGATATTTTCTTTGTTTTCCAATCCAGAGTTAACGAACTTCACCACCAATTACTTTGGCTTCTGGTGCTATGGTACAGCGATTAGGAAATTTTTTTAATGATGCTATAGCATCTTCAAGTTCATAGTACCAATTGTTTGCTACTTCAGGACTCAGATTATCGCACATCCAACGATAAGCAGTTTCGATTTCTAAAAAAAGCTGTAGGTTGAATAATAACTTGGTAATTCATGAGCGAGGAGGAATATTAAATTTGTTTTTTAGGGTTGCTAATGCTTGATCGGCTGGTATTCCTTCACCTTGCTTAAATTCATCTAGTCCTTTACAAATACCTACTATTGTTTCTAAGTAATCAATTCGTTCTAAGAGTTCTTGATATGTGCTTAGAGGCTGTTTTGGGGTTGTTTTCCGTGATTGTAAAAAACTCAGCAGATCCTCTAGGAGTTCGTTGGGGGTGTTGTCAATTTCTTGTAAGAGTAATTCTTTGATAGTCATTACAGTTAACTGTGAAGATTGATATTTCTATTATAGTGATATCTTTGCTGTGATCGTGTCGCCTTCGATATTTGTGTAATTTCTATTTAAAAAAATTTCTTCTTGTAGGGTGCGTTGCCAGGGGAAACGCACCCTACTACGTATCCGCTCAATAAATGGGGGTGGACTACCTGTTCGGGAACGATTTTAGGCCATTTGAGGCTTGTCATGGAAGGATTTACCCCGGATTATTGAGCGGTTACCCTACTACTGTTAGATGATTGTTAGATGCCGTTTACTGCACTGGTTTAATGCCAAGTTGCCACAGCATATTTATTGTTTGAAGGTACTGAAAAACTCTTTCCAAGTCATCATTAATAATGCCATAATCGCGTGAATTAATTGATGCAACTGTAGCCAACCAAGGATCATAAAGTGATTGTGTTATTTTTTCAACCGCTTTTTGATAGGCAGAGAGCCACTTTTTACCAGCTTCTTCAACAGTCTGTTCAGAAACTAGCAGTGTGAAACTACCTTTTCGTTCTCCAACAATAATAGCGGGTGTGAGAAGTCCTGCAAAATAAAGCAACTCAATAACTTCAATTACCCTGATATCGTGATCTTCATCCCAAATAATAGCTAAATCATGGTAAACAGCCTTAGTTAATGGATGCTGCAAGTTGTTGTGCCAGACAACAGATCGAAGCACTGAATAATGTGAACCCCGACCTAAATAACCTGTTGGTGCAACCTCATCGTGAAGAGTTTGGAAGAATTCTAAATACTTGTTCATTGCAACTCCTTTCGAGAGTGTAGTGGTTTCTGCCACAAATGCATTGATTTCGTCAATACATTGTTTCACTTTAAGCATAACACACACCTGCATCTAACTATTTATTAGTTGTCTTGCTTACAAAACCTCTACCTGTTCTACTTGTACACCCTGTCCTTGATCTAATTCTAGTAACTTTTTCCCCAAAATCAGAACAGATACCATCATTAATAAACTCGTCACCATAATTATATTGATCACATTTAGATTATCAAAATTGCTCGTATCTATTAACAATACTGCGGTAAAATTACCTTGTGCAGTTCCTACTCCTAACACTCTTTGAGTATCAGTACCAGAACTACCTAAAAGATAACCTAAAGAAGAATATTTAATTACCAGAAATAACTAGAAGTTGATAGTCTAATAGTTGTAGACTGTGCTTTATATACAGAATCAAATATCAAATTAAATTCATTAGTGAATTTAGTATATATAGTTTTGTTGATTTCCACCAAAGCTACAAACGCCCAGACTGATTATAGCCTAAGCGTTTGACCATTTGGTCGCAGATAAACTTCTGCAAGTAAAAAATAATTAAACAGGTATCATTTGCATGGATTTGCACGATTCTGCACATCTACGGCAAGCAGCAGCACATTCCATCATCTTGCTATCATCGCTCATTTTTTCGCAGGTTATTGCACAGCGATCGCACATTTCTGCACATAACATACAAGTACGATCGCTGAACTCAGAACCAGCCATCATCATATTTGTACACATCATGCACATTTCTGCACAATCTCGCAGCATTGTCATCATGGTTATATCCATGTACTTACCACCTTTAGTCATACAGTAAGTCATGGTTTCCATGCACATTTTATGACATTCCATGCAAGCGTTCACGCACATTTGCATTTCGTTGGTCATAGATTTAGTCATCATCATCATCATAGTCAATACTCCTTGATTTTTTGATATGTATCTTCAGTCCTGAGCCGGACTAATTACAACGCTAATTAAAAGTTTTTCAAAAATCAATGGGTATGCAACTCTAAATTAAAATTGATAATTCCGATAGAATTGTCGGAGTTTGTGTAGCATTGCTAGATAAATTAATGATATTTTTTTGATGAAGTCCTGATTAAATAAGGGTTACAAACTTTATTTTAAATTTTATGATTTAGTAAAGTTATCAGCTTTTCAATTAGATATATATATCCATATTGACTTAAGTAGGTAGGCGGAGAAAAATCAAAGTATATTTCGTTTTGTGAAATGGCTAAAACTCAACCACAATAACGCATTGAGGTGAATTTACATATCGTTACACATTTTGGTTATTTAACGTCCACTTACTTATTACAAAAAATTAATATTATTATTTCTTAACAAAAACCAAAAAACAGCGTTAATTTTTTCTATAAAAGCAGAAGTTATTAACTTTAACTAATAAACTTCTGCCTTTTTATCCTCTATCTTATTGCTGATTATCAAGATAGAGAATTTTCTAAATCAGCTTGCAAATCTAGATAATGCTCAATTCCGACTGACAACCTGACCAAATTATCCTTAATACCCCGTTTAAGTCTTTCTGGTTCTGGAAGTGAACCATGAGTCATTTTGGCAGGATAGCAAAGAAGTGATTCAACACCTCCCAAACTCTACTGTATTTGCACTCAGTAGTTAAATAGTGCATTTGAACTATACGCTGTATTCAAATTGAGCGGTCGTACACACTGCACACTGTAGAGTCATCAAATACTTAGAATATCTAACAATTAGCTGCTAACAAATTTAGTTAATCAATTTTTTCTTAAAAGGTACTTGCTTTTTCATGAGAGTTGTGAGATTCTACTATTAATGTACGATAAATCAGTCGAGATACAGTAGTTTATTAATAACCCACCACTAACGCTAATGCGTACAGCTATGGCTAAGGAGTTGAAAAAGCTTTGCTAACAACTAAATATGCAGCCGTTACAGTGGCATAGCTGACAACTGCCAGACCAGAAAATCATTATCATTCTATATTCATCTAGTAAAAAATATTACTTGGAGCCTAATATGAGCAAACAACAAAAACAACTAAGACTAGGTGCATTTTTACCCGGAGCAGGTCAGCACGTTGCAGCTTGGCGACATCCCCAAGCACAGAGTAATGGCGCTCTTAACTTTGAGCATTATAAACAGATAGCCCAGACAGCCGAACGTGGTAAATTCGACGCATTTTTTCTCGCCGACGGTTTAGCCTTACAACAACGCCGTGGTGCGGAAGGACGCACAGCCTTTGGTGGAGACTTTGAACCTGTCACTCTCTTCTCAGCCTTGTCTGCGGTGACAGAAAAGATTGGTTTTATCGCCACTGCTTCTACTACTTATGAAGATCCGTATATTCTCGCACGCAAATTTGCTTCCTTGGATCATATTTCTGGAGGACGAGCCGGCTGGAATGTGGTAACAACTGGTAGTAGTGAAACAGCCGGTAATTTCGGTTTGGAAAACCATCCTATTCACGCAGATCGCTATATTCGCGCCCATGAATTTATTGATGTAGTCAAAGGTCTTTGGGATAGCTGGGAAGACGACGCTTTTGTTCGTGATAAGGAAACAGCTTTTTACTACGACCCCAATAAAATACATGAACTGAACCATAAAGGCAGATTCTTCTCCGTGCGCGGACCATTGAATATTGCCCGTCCGCCCCAAGGTTATCCTGTAATCGTGCAAGCAGGTTCTTCTGAAGATGGTAAAGAACTTGCAGGTAGAACTGCGGAAGTTATATTTACTGCTCAACAAACTCTAGAAGATGCTCAAGCCTTCTATGCAGATGTTAAAGGTAGATTAGCAAAATATGGCCGTACACCAGACCAACTCAAAGTTATGCCCGGTGTCTTTCCCGTAGTTGGTATCACAGAGGCAGAAGCAAAAGCTAAGTATCAGGAACTACAGGATTTAATTCATCCTCAAGTTGGTTTGGCTTTATTACAGGGACTTATAGGCACGGATCTTTCCGCCTATCCCCTGGATGGACCACTACCAGATTTACCAGAAACCAATGATAACAAAAGTCGCCAAGCATTATTAATTGATATTGCTCGCAAATACAATTTTACCATTCGAGAGCTTTATCAATGGATTGCGGGAGCGCGTGGTCATTGGACAATTATTGGGACACCAGTGCAGATTGCAGATCAACTGGAAAGCTGGTTTGTCAATGATGCTGCTGATGGCTTCAACATTATGCCGCCTTATCTTCCTGGTGGACTAGATGATTTTGTTGATTTAGTAATTCCTGAATTACAACGGCGAGGATTGTTCCGCACTGAGTATGAAGGAACAACTCTGCGTGAAAATCTGGGTTTATCTCGTCCAGTTAATCAATATCAAAAGGTATTAGCAGCAGTTTAAATAATTGGGTTTCGCGCAGAGACGCAAAGGAGCAAAGGCGCAAAGTTTTAGATTTTAAATCTAAGGTTGAGCCAATTTGCAATTACACCATACAAAGATAAAAATATATGAGCGCAAAACGTCAGTTTCGGTTAGGTGCATTTATTCAAGCTACTGGTCATCATATCTCTGCTTGGCGACACCCCAATACACAAATAGATGCAGGTTTGAATTTTGAGCATTACAAGGAAATTACTCAAACTGCGGAACGGGGGTTATTTGATGCTGTTTTTTTAGCAGATAGTCCAGGAATTTGGGGTGGTTCTCCTAAAACTCAGAGTCGTAACGGTAAAATAGCTCATTTTGAGCCTGTTACTCTATTTTCGGCTTTATCCTCCGTTACCAAAAACATCGGTTTTATTTCCACTGCTTCCACTACCTACGAAGATCCTTACACATTGGCACGGAAGTTTGCTTCCCTAGACCATTTGAGTAATGGTCGTGCAGGGTGGAATGTAGTCACCACAGGGAATGAAAATGCGGCGGCTAATTTCGGACTGGAACATCATCCAGAACACAGCCAACGTTATGAACGGGCTGAAGAGTTTGTGCAAGTGGTGCAAGGATTGTGGGATAGTTGGGAGGATGATGCCTTTATCAAAGATAGAGAATCTGGTGTTTATTTTGATGCCGACAAACTGCACACATTGAATCACAAGGGCAAACATTTTGCTGTTAAGGGGCCTTTAAATGTTGCTCGTCCACCTCAAGGTTATCCAGTCATTGTTCAAGCAGGTGCTTCTGAACCAGGGAGAGATTTAGCCGCCCGTACTGCTGAGGTAATTTTTACAGCTAATCAAACTTTAGCCGATGCTCAGGAATTTTACGCGGATGTTAAAGGGCGGTTGGCGAAATATGGACGTTCTCCAGACGATCTTAAAATCATGCCTGGTGCTTTCCCCATCATCGGACGAACTGAGGAAGAAGCTCAGGAAAAGTATGAGTTTTTACAATCTTTAATTCATCCTGATGTAGCTTGGGGAATTTTAGCTAACTATTACAAAGGTGTGGATTTGTCTAAATATTCTTTAGATGATATAGCTCCTGAATTACCCACTGATACCAACAATAACAAGAGTCGTCTGAAACTGGTTAAGGATTTAGCTACTCGTGGCACTCTCACACTGCATGAGTTATATCGTTCTTTGGCGACCGCACGGGGTCATCGTACCATTTTGGGTACTCCTGAAGCGATCGCTGATCAATTAGAAGAATGGTTTATCAATGATGCGGCAGATGGTTTTAATATTATGCCACCTATTCTACCTACAGGGTTGGATGAATTTGTCAACTTAGTCGTTCCTGTTCTGCAAAAACGCGGATTATTTCGCACTGAATACGAGGGTAGCACCTTGCGTGAAAACCTTGGTTTACGTCGTCCAGTTAATCGTTTTGCTGTTCAACAACAGGAAAAAACATTGGCATTTGCGTGATTTCTACAGATCCCCGACTTCTCAAAGAAGTCGGGGATCTAAACCATCCCGTCAGCACAGACGTTAAAAGCCTACCGGAGTCTATGCAGACTATCGGAAAGTTAGGCTTGTCTAAAAGACAAGAATCTCACGTTCAACACTCAAGTCAAAATCAACAGCACAATCTCCCACAGATTCCCGATTTCTTGAAAATTCATAACTTTTAGATTCTGCAATTGTTTGAGAAGTCTGGTTTCTAAAACGTCTTGTAACTTTTCTAAGGAAAATATGACTAAATATAGCAAATTGAAAAGCTCTCCTTCCGCCGCAGTTAGAGCTAATCTCGATTATCCTGTCATTGATACTGATGTTCACACTAATGACTTTACTCCTGCTCTTGAGGATTATATAGCTCACTACGGCGGTGTGAAGCTGGTAGATGAATTACGCAAAGCTGAATCCTCCCGTCTCAATTCCAAGAGTGAAGGTAAAGACTGGTATCAACAAACTCCAGAAGAACGTCAGAACAACCGCACAATTCGCTCCCCTTGGTGGGCTAGAGTTACCCGTAATACCTTGGATTTAGCTACCTACACTTTGCCTGCATTACTCTATGAACGGCAAGCGGAACAAGGCTCAGATTATTCGGTACTATTTCCCAATAATGCCTTAGCTGCTGCTGGTGCAAGTAAGGAGAATCGGCAATTATTGCAACGGGCAATCAATCACTATCATGCTGATATTTACCGCCCATATAGCGATCGCTTGACTGTAGTAGCTGGTATCCCCATGACTACTCCCCAAGAAGCAATTGAAGAGTTAGAATTTGCAGTAAAAACACTGGGATTAAAGGTGGCAAATATTCCTGGTGGTGTAAAAAGACCAATTAAAGCAATAGCTGATAAATACCCAGCCGATCAATTCCCCGAAATTGGCAAATATGCCTCTTACATTGACTTTTTCGGTCTAGATAGTGAATACGACTATGATCCCTTCTGGGCTAAAGCCGTTGAATTAGGTGTACCCATCACCACCCATTATGGTAGCCAAGGATGGACAGGACGTTCCTCCATCAGTAACTACATGAACAACCATATCGGTCACTTTGCTGATGGTTCACAAGCATTTGCGAAAGCATTGTTCTTTGGTGGTGTAACTAGAAGATTCCCACAATTGCGTGTTGGGATGCTTGAAGGGGGTGCAGATTGGGGCGCTCACGTCTACATTCATTTGGTAGATCGTTTCTCCAAACGGAGTTTAGAAGGATTGCAAAACTACAATCCAGACCTCACCAACGCTGATGAGTTGTTCGAGTTGTTTGCAGAGTATGGTGGAGAAATTACTCAAGGGTATTCTCTCAGCAAAGAAGAGTTAACCAAGAGTGTATTGGGTTCTTCCTTCAACCGTCATAGCCGTTCACCAGTGGGTAGCGAATTAGAAGATTTTGGTGCAGCAGGTATTCAGTCAATTGAAGATATCCGCGATTCCTGGGTGAACAGTTTCTTCTTTGGTTCTGAGTCTGATGACCGCACTATTGCTGCCGCATTCAACGATAAAGCCAACCCCTTGGGAGTCAAACTCAACGCCATCTACTCCTCCGATGTTGGTCACTGGGATGTACCCGATCTTACCGCACCTTTAGCTGAAAGCTGGGATTTGGTCAGAGAAGGCGTGATTTCTGAAGATGACTTCAAGGCTTATGTATTCGGTAATCCTCACAAATTCTACACCCAAGCCAACCCCGATTTCTTCAAAGGTACGGCAGTAGAATCCAAACTACCTAAAACCGAATCTCAAGTAGAGAACAAAACCTTGGTAGGTGTGTAAATGACCTTGTGAGGTTACGCCAAATAAATCCCATAGAGACGTTATACATAACGTCTCTACATCAAATAATGAAGAAAATGAACCTAATGAAGAAAATGAACCGCAGAGGCGCAGAGGACGCAGAGAAATTAAGAAAAGAGAAGATTAGTGAATTATGAGTAACTCTAATATATTTAGACCATACTCTTGCATCTCTATTCCTTTGCGCCTGGAGCGCCTCTGCGTGAGACAAAAATCCTACAACTAATATGACATTACCAACCACCAAACTCGGTCAAACCGGACTCACTGTTTCCCGACTCGTTCTCGGTACGATGACCTTTGGACTACAAACCGATGAAGAAACCTCTATAAAAATCCTTGATACCGCCGCCGAAGCTGGAATAAATTTTCTTGATACAGCCGATGTTTATCCCCTGGGTGGCGGACTATCCACTGCTGGACGCACGGAGGAAATTATTGGCCGCTGGTTAAAAGGCAAACGCGAACATTTTATTGTTGCTACTAAAGCCGTCGGTAAAGTCGGTTCTGCACCTTGGGATCAGGGATCTTCCCGCAAACATATTTTAGATGCCATTGATGCTTCCCTGAAACGACTGGGAACTGATTATGTTGACTTGTATCAATTGCATTCTGATGATGCTTCCACCCCTCTTGATGAAACCTTAGAAGCACTGGATACAATAGTTCGGGCTGGTAAAGTCCGCTATATCGGAGTTTCCAATTACTTAGCTTACCGATTAGCTCGCGCTTTGGGTCGTGCCGATGTGCGTCATTTGACTCGTTTTGTCTCCATCCAACCCCGCTATAATCTCTTATTCCGGGAAATTGAGCGAGAATTATTACCCCTAGCGAAAGAAGAAGGATTGGCTGTAATTCCCTACAATCCTTTAGCTGGAGGACTGCTGACAGGTAAACATAAACAAGCTGGAGGACCCACCGCAGGTACTCGTTTTACTTTGGGTGCAGCCGCAGAACGTTATCAGGAACGTTATTGGCATGACCGTGAGTTCAATACTGTGGAGGAATTACGCACAGTGGCGGATCTAGCAGGATTATCTCTGACTACTCTAGCTTTAGCTTGGGTTCTGGCTAATCCGATTATTACAGCCCCCATCATTGGTGCTAGTCGTCCAGAACAACTTTTTGACAGTCTCAAGGCTTTGGAAGTAACACTTGATGACAATTTGAAACAAAAATTAGACGATATCACCGCAGAATATCGTAGGGGAGATTCTCTGCGTTAGGTGGCTTTTAGATGATTTTATTAAACTTCACGGGACGGTTGATCCAGCCGTCTATTTTTATTTTTTACAGCAGATAAAATGATGAAAAAAATCAAACTTTCTAAATCTTTTCAACGCGCTCCCAATGCACCAGAATTACCAGATACTCCTTTTCAATTTATTTGTTATTTCGTGAATCAATTCCGCTGGTGGTATGTGTTAATGGTGTCTCTGGAGATCATACACGCCACTTGTGGAATTATGTTACCTTATGCTATTGGCGAAATGATCCGCAGTGTCACACGCTCTACAGGAGACAGCAAACTCATTTTTGATAGCTTGAAGCAACCCCTGATCCTGTTCACGTCCTTAAGTATAGGTGAGGTAGTATTTGGACGTTCGGCAGGATTGTTACAAACTATCCTCCATCCTATCCACAGACAGCATATTGTTCGGTCTTTATATGCCTATTTACAACAGCATTCCCATCGCTATCTTAGCAGTAGTTTTGCTGGAGCATTAGCACATCGCATTGCGGAAACTTCTCTTGGTGTCACCCAAACCATGCAAATGACGATTACTGAATTTATGCCAGTAATTATCGTCTATATCGTTTCTACTGCATTACTGTATCGCACCTATCCTCCCCTGGCTGCATTTGTGGGGATTTGGGCAGTTTTGTTCATCAGTATTTCCTTCTGGTTAGCAACTCGATGTCGAATTTATGCCCGCAAAGCCGCCGCAGCTAGAAGTGAAACCACTGGCATTATTGTAGATTCGGTGACTAATCTCACCAGTAGCCGACTATTTGCCCGTTTGGGTTTTGAACGCCGCTATTTGAATGACCAATTAAAGAGTGAACTCAAAGAGGTAAGAAAGTCTAACTGGTATTCTGAACGAATCCGCTGGTTTCAGTTTATCTCAGCAGCCGTTCTGAAAATCGGTACTCTATATTACTCACTTTCTCTTTGGAGTCAAGGAAAAATTGCTACGGCTGACTTTGTTGTTGCTACCAGTTTGTCACTATTAATCATTAGTGAAGCCCGCAATTTAAGCAAACGGTTTCTGGAATTGTTTGAACATATTGGTAATATCGCCAATGGTGTGAATACTATCATTCAACCCCATGAAATTATTGATCGGGATAATGCTATAGATCATGCGATCACTAAAGGTAGCATTGAGTTTCGACAAGTGCATTTTGGCTACTCATTAGAAAAGACCGTATTTAATAATCTTTCTGTCACTATTCAACCAGGTGAAAGAGTCGGATTGGTAGGTTTTTCTGGTTCTGGGAAATCTAGTTTTGTCAATCTGATTTTGCGTTTATTTGACCCCCAATCGGGACAAATATTAATTGATGGGGTAGATATCAAAGATATGTCTCAGGAAGCCTTACATTCGCAAATTAGTTTGATTCCTCAAGATCCCTCTCTGTTTCACCGCAGTTTGCTGGAAAATATTCTCTATGGACGTTTAGAAGCTTCAGAAGCAGAATTGATAGAAGCATCACGAAAAGCTTATGCTGACGATTTTATTACCCAGATAAAGGAGGGTTATGATTCTTTGGTGGGTGAACGTGGTGTTAAACTCTCTGGGGGACAAAGACAAAGAATTGCGATTGCTCGCGTTATCCTCAAAAATGCACCTATCTTAATTTTATAGGACTTACGCATTGACAGGAAATACCAAATAGGGGGTATGACTTTCAGGGATTTAAACCCGATTTTTCGATGATTTTTTAGCGATCGCTATTTATCTAGACTTCATCCGCAAAGCCTGAAACGAC
>Ga0208857_1000043_pt1 | contig 31502 bp, 31 predicted proteins | sample LakMenEpi05Nov12_FD_150674 | JGI IMG/M metagenome (GOLD analysis project Ga0208857, IMG submission 150674) | Freshwater microbial communities from Lake Mendota, WI - 05NOV2012 deep hole epilimnion (SPAdes) | ecosystem: Environmental > Aquatic > Freshwater > Lake > Epilimnion/Euphotic zone ... | reverse complement strand
AATAAATGACCCAAAATTAGGATGTGTGCGTGTGAGTTTGTGGAAAGATTTACACTTCCGTAAAGCTGCTACACACCCAATGTTAATCATCAGAGTTGAACGTCTGGACGCACAAGGTAACATGAGAGTGTCCAAACCTTTGTGGTTGGCTTGGGTAGGAGAAGAAATGCCACCATTAGAGGAAGTTTGGTCTCTTTACTTACGTCGCTTTACGATTGACCACTGGTATCGCTTTTTAAAGCAACGTTTACATTGGACAGTGCCAAATTTAAGCACTCCCAAGCAATGTGAGAGGTGGAGTGACCTGATGCCGTTGATGACTTGGGAATTGTGGTTAGCGCGTGATATCGTTACCGATAATCCTTTACCTTGGCAGAAGTCTCAGGGTAATTTGACCCCTGGAAGAGTTGCTCAATCTATGGGTGGAGTTTTTGCGGCCATTGGTACTCCCGCAAGAGCACCCAAACCTCGCGGAAAGTCTCCTGGTTGGGAAGCGGGGAAAAAGCGTCACCGTAAAAACCGATGCCCCATTGTCAAAAAAACAGTATCACGACCACCTAAAGAACCATCTATTGCTGTTTAATACCTAAAATTATTCATGGTTTCGCTAAGTCTCTGATTAACTCAGCCCTGCTGGGTCATTTTTCATGCCTTAGTCTAAACTCCAGTTATATGGGTGATAAAACTAATGCTGAATATGTGATTAAGCAATCTAATGGTTATGATTTGGGTTTTCGTAAAAATGGAGAAGGTTATGAATTAGTGGCTGATTTTTGGGGTGCGAAAATTAATCAGCAGGAGTTTATTAATAATATCAGTCAAAAATACGCCCATAAAACCTTAATGAAAACAATTCAAACTGAGGGTTTTAATGTGGAGGAAGAGGAAGTTTTAGCAGATGGTACTGTGCGGGTTTTAGTTGGTAGATGGGTTTAAATAAGATCCCCGACTTCTTTTTAAGATTTTATCAATAAATGATTAAATAAGGTAAGAAGTCGGGGATCTGAGGACAAAAGGAAAAATCATCATGGCTGAATATCAAAAAGTTGAATATCGCATTGGTAAAGATGGTAAAATTGTGGAACGGGTTTTAAATGTCACTGGTTCTAGTTGTGTGGAAACTACAAAGGGGTTAGAAAAATCTTTGGGAGAAATAGAATCTCAGGAATTGTTACCGGAATATTATCAAGATGATGAGTTAATTACAACTTCCGAAAATCAATCTTTACAACAACAATAATTCCTCGTTCCTTGTCTCTGACAAGGAATGCAATATAGAGGCTCTGCCTCTTCTGATAAAATAGAGGTAGAACCTCTAGGATTGCATTCCCAGTCTGGAGACTGGGAACGAGAGATTTCTTGAAAAAGTTGGGTATTTAAACCTATAATGGGTATATCTCCGCAAAAAATTCTTCATTTTTTACTTCTAGGAATGGCTTTATTATGCTTCAAAGACTATATGTAAACAACTTCAGATGTTTAGAAAACTTTGAACTAACCATGAAAGAGATGTCATCTGCTCTCTTGATTGGTAAAAATGGTGTAGGTAAATCAACTATTGGTAAGGCATTGGAGGTACTTCAATCTATTGCTAGAGGTACAAATAGATTGCGGGATCTTGAGAAAGAACCTCGTCTCATTGGAACGAAGGATTTCGCTCATGGAAAGTCTGACGTTCCGATTCGCTTAGAAATAGAAGTATTACTTGACAATAAATTATATAAATATGTCCTAGCATTGGATTTGCCAGAAAACTTTAAAGAATTACGAGTTTTTGAAGAACAATTTTTAGTTGCAGGAAATCCAATTTACTCTCGAAAAGCTGCCCAGGTTACTATTCATAATAATGCCCAAAATAAGGAAGCTCAGTTTTCAGTAGATTGGCATTTAGTAGCCATGCCAATAATTAGCAATGATAGTGTTGATATTTTTAAGAATTGGCTTTCTCAGATGATTATTTTAGCACCAATTCCCAGTTTGATGACTGGAAATTCTTACAGTGAAACTTTAGAACCAAAGCGAGATGGTTCAGATATTGGAGAATGGCTTTCTGGGATACTTGGTCGTTATCCTGCGGCCTATAGAGAAATTGACAAATATCTCCGGGATATTATGCCAGACTTTCAAGATTTTGTCAATGAAATTATTGGTAAAGACTTAAAAAGTCTAGTTGTTAGATTTGAGAAAAATAAGGCAACTTTGAATATTGATTTTCAAGATTTATCAGATGGTGAAAAATGCTTTTTTCTTTCTGCTGTGGTATTAGCTGCTAATAAATTCTATGGACCAATTTTCTGTTTTTGGGATGAACCTGATAATTATCTTTCTCTATCAGGAGTAGGTGATTTTGCCATGTCTCTACGAAATTCATTTAAAGATAATGGACAAATTTTAGTAACTTCTCATAATCCTGAAGCAATTAGAGAATTTTCTTATGAAAATACCTTTTTCCTGGATCGAAAGAGTCATTTAGAACCAACTTTAATTAGATTACTTAGTGATATACCTACTACTGGTGATTTGATAAATGCCTTAATTTGTGGAGATATAGAATTATGAGTGTAAACAAGTATAATCCACACCTTATTATATTACCTGAAGATGATCATAATCTCCAGATTGCTAAGGGTTTCCGTCGAGATTTAAACGTTAAAGATGTTATTCAAGTCCTTGCAGTAGATCGTGGTTGGAAAAAAGTTATGAAAGAATTTGAAAATAATCATATTATTAATATGCGACAAATTCCACAAAGAAATATATTATTGTTGATTGATTTTGATGATCAAGAAGATAGATTTAGTTATGCAGAAGGTTATATTCCAGAGGATCTAAGAAATAGAGTATTTATCCTTGGAGTAAAAATTGAACCAAGAGATTTGAAGAAAGATGTTCTGAAAAATTTTCAGGGTATTAAAAGTTTTGAGAATATCGGAGAAGCACTTGCTAAAGACTGCGCTGAAAACAAAAATGAATTATGGGGACACGATCTTTTAATACACAATAAACCTGAGTTAGAACGGATGATTTTATCTGTTAAACCATTTCTGTTTCCAAATTAGACTAAAAAAATAATATGCTAGAACAAATTAATCAAGTTGCTTTTGCTGTAATTCTCGTAATCATTGTTTATATCATTCTGCGGTTTTTATTCCCAGCAAATAATCAAGATATACCTATTAATAATCAATCTGTAACTTCTCCCGACACAGAACAAAAAATCAGAGATTTAGAAATTCAATGTCAACGACTCAGGGAGGAATTAAAACAACAATCTCAACAATTACAAACTGATTTTCAAAATGAAACTTTTACCCAATTACAAACTTTACTCAGCAATTATCCCACAGTTAAAAAAATGGCTTTAGCTAAACCTGAATTACCCGCTAAAAACCTAATTTCCCTATTTACATCTTTAGATAGTTTAATTACTAATTGGGGTTATACTGCTATTGGTGAAACTTGGGAACAGGTTAATTATAATCCCCAATTACATCAAGCTGATAGTGATGATATTCAAGAAGGGGAATTAGTATATATTCGTTTTATTGGTTATCAGGATGGTGATAAGGTTCTCTATCCTGCTAAAGTTAGTCGCACTCTACCCGGAGGATTTGATAATACTTAAACTCATGAATTTGTAGGTTGGGTTGAGGAACGAAACCCAACATTTACTGCTTACAATTTTTTAGATAATATATTTATTCTGTCTTCACCCAACATCAAGATATCAATTATCTATCATTTTTGTTGGGTTGCGCTTCGCTTAACCCAACCTACTTAAATTATGACAACTATCGCAATTGATTTTGGTACAAGTAATACTGTAATTAGTATTTTAGAAGCTGATACTCAATTACCTAAAAGTTTACGTTTTCCTAATTTATCCCGTTTGTTTTTGGGTGTCAATCCTCAAGGTGAAAGATTAGAATATCCCGTTATTCCTAGTTTAATATTTATTAAATCAGGTAATAATATCATATTAGGTGAAGGTGTGAGAAGTCAAAGATTAGGACTTTCTCACAGTTATCCTCCTGAAAGATTATTTAAAAAGTTTAAACGCGATTTAGCTGGAGATTATCAACCACCAGCAATCCAAATTGATGGGATAAATTATAATGCTATTTCTGTTTCTGAGTTGTTTATCCAAACTATTTGGACAGAAATAAAAAACCAAAATATCCAACCTAGTCATTTAGTTTTTACTGTTCCTGTTGGTGCTTTTGAACGTTATTTAGATTGGTTTCGAGATTTGGGGACAAAATTAAATGTTCCTCAAGTATCAGTTATAGATGAATCTACAGCAGCAGCTTTAGGATATGCTGTAAAACGCCCTGGTAAGTTAATTTTAGTAGTAGATTTTGGTGGGGGAACTCTCGATTTGAGTTTGGTTAAAACTGTGACTAATTCTCATGAAAATAACAGTTTACGCGCTGAGGTTTTAGCTAAGTCGGAAGCTTATGTAGGTGGTGAAGATATTGATGTTTGGATAGTTGATGATTATTTACATTCTCAAAATTTAACCCCGGAACAAGTTGGGAAAATTGGTTATCAAAATTTATTAGAAATTGCGGAAAGATTAAAAATTCAATTATCAAAAAATCAATCTGTAGCTGAAAGTTGGTTTGATGATGAATCTTTTATGTCTTATGAATTAAAAATTAATCGTGAAAAATTAGAGGAGATTTTAGAATATAGACAATTTTTACAACAGTTACGAGATACCTTAGAGGGTGTTTTAGCTTCTGCTTTAAGAAAGGGTATTTCTAAGAATGATATTGAACAGGTTTTGTTAGTAGGAGGAAGTTGTTTAATTCCCGCAGTTCAACAATTAATTATTTCCTATTTTGGTAAAAATAAAGTAAAATTAGATAAACCCTTTGATGCTGTATGTCATGGTGCATTAGCAATAACGCAGATTACTGAAATAGATGATTTTCTCCGTCATAGTTACGCGATTCGTTTATGGGAAAATTATAGCAAAAGTTATATTTATCATCGCTTATTTACCAAAGGTGAAAAATATCCTTGTCAACGTCAAGAATGGTTAAATCTGCAAGTTGCAAATAATGGACAAAAAGAGATTCGTTTAGATATTGGTGAATTAGGTGATATGTCACAAACAGAAATTGCGTTTGATGCTTCGGGAAGAATGACTTCTAGCACTCTCCAACATCAAGAAAGTTACCATTCCTTAGATAATCAAAATCAACAGGTTTGTGTGGCAAAACTTAACCCACTAGGTGAAGCGGGAATGGATAGAATATCGGTATTATTTGAGGTAGATTCTCGACGGATTTTATTAGCAACTGTGAAGGATTTATTGACGGGAAAAGTTTTAATTAATAGGGGAGAAATTTATAAGTTGAGATAAATAAAATAATACAATACAATACAAGTGTTCCTATGATAAAAAATGCAATGCTTCTATAATTTTAATCATATCTATAATGATTTAATTATATTGCTACTTAACTTTTTTGACAAGATCAATTACTATTGATGGTTGCGTAGTCGAAAACAAATCAATTTTATAAAACTTGCATTTGTGAGACAATTTCTCTGTTGAATTAAAAATAATTGTTAAATCTATGAGCAATCAAGGTTCTATTCCCGTTATCGTTAACGGTGCTGCTGGTAAAATGGGACGTGAGGTAATTAAAGCAGTAGCCCAAGCGTCTGATTTGATTTTAATGGGTGCAATTGACACAACTCCCGAACATCAAGGTAAAGATGCTGGGGAATTAGCGGGTTTAAGTGAACCCTTGGAAGTACCAATTACCAATCAATTAGAGCCAATGTTAGGGTATGTGGCTGGGGAAAGACAGATGCAACCGGGGGTATTAGTTGATTTTACCCATCCTGATGTAGTTTATAATAATATTCGCAGTGCGATCGCCTATGGAATTCGTCCAGTGGTGGGAACTACAGGTTTAAGTCCCGCACAACTCGAAGAATTAGCTGATTTTGCCGAAAAAGCCAGTACCGGTTGTTTGATTATTCCTAACTTTTCCATTGGTATGGTACTCCTCCAAGAAGCCGCTGTGAGAGCTTCCCAGTATTTTGATCATGTAGAAATTATCGAACTCCATCATAACCAAAAAGCGGATGCTCCTAGCGGTACAGCCATTCAAACCGCTCAACTATTAGGTGAAATGGGTAAAACCTTTAACACTGCTATTGTGGAAGAAACGGAGAAAATAGCCGGAGCTAGAGGCAGTTTAGCAGACGAAGGGATTAGAATTCATAGTATCCGCTTACCGGGACTCATTGCCCACCAAGAAGTGATTTTCGGCGCAGCAGGGCAAATTTACACCTTACGTCATGATACCAGCGATCGCGCCTGTTATATGCCAGGAGTATTATTAGCCATCCGCAAAGTTAATCAGCTAAAGTCATTAGTATATGGATTAGAAAAAATACTTTAAAAGCAAGGAGTCAGGAGTCAGGAGTCAGGAGTCAGAATAATAATAAATATAGAGAGAAGTGAAATTTTCTCAACCTCATCAAAGTTGACTCCAAAAGCCATTATTATCTTGACTTCCATATTCTCTATTCTGAATCCTTACCTTGAAAATTGCGATTTTTCCATCTCCAAGCCAAAAGCCAAAAATATGCTCGTTCCTCTAACTCGCCAAAAATTTGAACAAATCATTCCCCTGGTTGCCTCTGGACCACAATATAAATACTATTGGGGAAAGTTAAGCAATTTTGTGCAGCGGATACTAATTTCTGTAGTTACCTTAGCTGTGCTATTGCTTGCACAATTCTTGTTTAGATTGGAATTTGGGTTAATCTTCTTTTTTGGAGTATTTGGTGCGTTCTTTTGGCTTTGGTATCCCGTATTTCAAGCAAGTATCCGCAATGGAAAATGCCGCCGTTATAAATACAGTGGCTTTTTCCGGGGAAGAGTGCTAGACTGGTGGATTACAGATAAGTTAATGGGCAAACAGGAAACCGTTAACGGCAAAGGTGAGTTAGTCATCATCGAAAACCGTGAAAAGCGGATTAACTTAGAAATAGGCGACGACACAGGATTTAGTGTGGAGTTTGAAGCCCCATTACGCAACGCCCACAAAGTCATTTCTCGTGGTCAAATAGCTGAAATGGTGGTTATGTCAAATAGTTCTGATTTAAGCACCATTGAAGAATTCAGCGATATATATATTCCTAGTCGTGATCTATGGGTAAGTGATTATCCTTATGTACGCAAGGACTTTTTTAACGAAGTTAGTACGCGCTTGCGTGCAAACCAGGAAAGAAAACCCCGCCGCCGTTCACCGAAGACATAGGGATAGGGAATAGAGTTTAATCTCAGGGGATAAGCACAAGTTGGAAAAGTCAGATAAGTTCACCGGGAAACTTCTGACTTTTCTCAATACCTTAGCCAAAATAAGAGCCTTGATAATTTTTGGCAAAAACGGCAAAAATAAGCATACATAAGCGTTTCGAGGAAAAGGTAGTTTAGAATCTAAAACCCTTATCCTACCGTCAATACATTTAAAAAATCCTTGTCGGAAACCTTTAAGGAATTTTTAGGGCTGATTGTTTTTGCCAAGCAAGAGCGAGAAACGGGAGTTCATGGTTAAAGCATTATCATCTCACCCTCGTAATTTGGCTAAGGTATTCTTTTCTGGCTTGTTTTATGCTATTTAATTAACTAATTCTCCAAAATATCCTTAAATTATGAGTGATTTACAAAGTCAAAATCCACTGAATGCTAACGCTAATCTCGTCGGTATTGGCATGGATAATCAACTATGGACAAGAAAGACCTTAACCAGTAATTGGGAAAAAATACCCAATAGTGGCTTGGTTTTGGCGATTACCTTTATGCCTGATGGTACTCTGGTGGGTATTGGCATGGATAATCAACTATGGACAAGAAAAAATTACTTAACCAGTAATTGGGAACATATACCTAATAGTGGTGCAGTTTTGGCGATTACTGCTATGCCTGACGGTACTCTGGTAGGTATTGGCATGAACAATCAACTATATACAAGAAAAAATTACTTAACCAGTAATTGGGAACATATACCTAATAGTGGTGCAGTTTTGGCGATTACTGCTATGCCTGACGGTACTCTGGTAGGTATTGGCATGAACAGTCAATTATATACAAGAAAAACCTTAACCAGCAATTGGGAACATATACCCAATAGTGGGGCAGTTTTGGGTATTGCATATTACCCAGCCGTGCGCCAACCAGTGCCAAAACCTTTAAAACTGAATGCTAACGCTAATCTCGTCGGTATTGGCATGGATAATCAACTATGGACAAGAAAGACCTTAACCAGTAATTGGGAAAAAATACCCAATAGTGGCTTGGTTTTGGCGATTACCTTTATGCCTGATGGTACTCTGGTGGGTATTGGCATGGATAATCAACTATGGACAAGAAAAAATTACTTAACCAGTAATTGGGAACATATACCTAATAGTGGTGCAGTTTTGGCGATTACTGCTATGCCTGACGGTACTCTGGTAGGTATTGGCATGAACAATCAACTATATACAAGAAAAACCTTAACCAGTAATTGGGAACATATACCTAATAGTGGTGCAGTTTTGGCGATTACTGCTATGCCTGACGGTACTCTGGTAGGTATTGGCATGAACAATCAATTATATACAAGAAAAACCTTAACCAGCAATTGGGAACATATACCCAATAGTGGGGCAGTTTTGGGTATTGCATATTACCCAGCCGTGCGCCAACCAGTGCCAAAACCTTTAAATGGGCAAATTGTTGTTAATGCAGATGAATGGACACTAAGCAATCAAGGTTTCCAAAAAGCCCCTGATACAGCCACATTTGTGACTAATGTTGCCCAATACTTTGTTGGTGATGAAAAAGGTAAATTTCATGTACTTTCCAATAATTTCGGTTTAACTCAATCTTCTTTAGAGCAAACAATGACCAAAGCAGGTCATACTTGGACTAAAGGAATGAATATCCCCATTGATTTAGCAACCCTTTCTCAATATAATGCTGTTTTTGTCGGTGGCGATCCTGTTAATAATCAAGTCTTAATTGATTATGTGAAGAATGGTGGCAAAGTTTATCTCTGCGCTGGTACAGGTCAAGGAGGCTCACAAACTGAAGCCAACAATTGGAATACTTTTCTCGCTGCATTTGGTCTAAAATATGGGGGTTCATATAATGGAATTAGCGGAAATTGTCCCGTTAATCAAAATCACCCTCTATTTGCAGGAGTAAAAACCATTTATCAAGATAATGGTAACTCTATTGTTGATTTACAACCGGATTCGCCACTTAATCAAGTTATCCTTACTCATAGTAGTGGACAAGGGCTAATCGCTACGGCTGAATTTATTAAAACCCCTGCACCTCAACCAACTCCCGCGCCTGTGTCACCAGTTGATGTAACTCCTGTACCAACTCCTGCACCTCAACCAACTCCCGCGCCTGTGTCACCAGTTGATGTAACTCCTGTACCAACTCCTGCGCCTGTACCGACTCCCGCGCCTGTACCAACTCCCGCAACTTTAGTAACTGACTCGGAAGAATTTACCATCACTGCCACGACAAATGTAACTATTTCCAAATTAGTTTATAAAGGTGCAGTTAAACGCACTCAAGCCGATGAATATATAGAGATTAGCAACTTAGGTAATACTCCTGCTAATATCTCTGGGTGGAAAATAACTTCTGCGGCTAGTTCTAAGCAATTTTTAACCTTCCCATCAGGAACTATCTTAGAAGGTGGTAAGAGTTTCCGCATTTACACGAATGAAGTACATCCTGAAACAGGTGGTTTCTCCTTTGGTAGTAAAACTGCTATTTGGAATGATGCAGGGGATGAAGCTAAACTTTTTGATACCGCAGGAAGCAATGTTTCCACTTTAGCTTATGGGAAAAATACCGTTGCTGGCATCAAACAAGAGTTAAAAGTTCCTCAATTAAAGTTTGTGGCTACTCATACTTTAATTAACAAACAAATGGCTTTAGGCGGAAAAGTCACATTTACCGAAGCTTTATCTTCAGCAATTCAGAGTTTTCTTGAAGATGATAGTAATGCTAAAAATCCTTTGGCATTAATTCTTAAAGATCCCACAGCTTTTGGTTTAGCTGCTGGTGCTACTAAAGCAATGGCTACTGAAAAGTTGCGTTCTTATCTGAACGAGGGCGGAACATTGAGTTTACTTCCTAATGCTAAAAGTAGCACAGGAGTGGATAAAAATTGGATTTTTGAGCTATCACTGGCAGCATTTGCAGGGAAAACCTTCTGTGCAGTTGTGACCGAAATGACGTGACACAAGCCCCGTCCTTCTAGGACGGCTTTTCTTGATTCTTAATATACTCTAGGACTTACGCATTGACAGGATCAACCAAATATGGGGTATGGGTTTCGGGTATTTTAACATGATTTTTTGATGATTTTTGAGCGATAGCGAAGCGCTGCTGCAAGCAGTTCGCTATTGATCGGAAGTTAATCGCCAAAAGCCTGAAACGACGGATTTTCGTTCATTCACATGATGGTGAATTTGTACAGTGCGTAAGTCCTATACTCTTTTAATATTTCTAGTGGCGCACCACCGACTGAAGTGGCAAAATAACTGGGACTCCATAAAGATTCTTCGTGGGGTTTTTTATATCCGGCTTGTCCATATCTGCGGCTAGACACGCCTTTTAGAGAATTTACTATTTGAGAAACAGATAATTTAGGAGGATATTCAATCAGTGCATGGACGTGATTCCCTTCACCGTTAAACTCAAGCACTTTAAAATAGCATTAACGATGAAAGCCAGATATCAATTCCGTTTCTACCCGACAGACCAACAGCAAAAGCTTTTAGCTCAATTGTTTGGTTGTGTTCGCGTGGTTTGGAATGATGCACTGGCTATCTGTAAGCAGTCGGAAAAACTACCAAGCAACAACGACTTGCAAAAGTTGGTAATTACCCAAGCGAAGAAAACTATTGAGCGGCAATGGTTATCTGAAGTTTCTAATATTCCTTTACAACAATCAGTTGCAGATTTGGGAATTGCCTATAAAAACTTTTTTAATTCTTGTAAAGGTAAAAGAAAAGGTAAAAAAATTGGTAGTCCTAAGTTTAAAAAGAAAACAAATCAGCAGTCAGCACGATTTAGAATTGGTGGTTTTTCAATTAAAGGAGGTAAAGTTTATCTAGCCAAAATTGGTAACGTTAGCCCGATTTGGTCAAGAGATTTACCCTTTGCTCCTAGCTCTGTCACAGTAATAAAGGATTGTGCTAACCGTTATTTTCTCAGTTTTGTAGTAGAAGTTGAAACCGTAAATATTGATGCTAAAAACCAAAGTATCGGTATTGATTTAGGAATAAAAACTTTTGCTGTAATGAGTAATGGAAAAAAAGCCCAAAGCCCCGATTACTCAAAATTAGACAGGAAGATTCGCAAACTATGGCTTCGCCACGCAAGCTATCAGAAGAAATTAGCACGGCAACCAAAAGACTCACAACGAAGAAATAAAACCCGAATTCAAATTGCAAAACTACATAACGAAATAGCTGATACCCGGAAAGACTTTTTGCACAAACTATCCACCAAAATAGTTAGCGAAAACGAAGTTATCGTTTTAGAAGATTTGAATGTATCGGGCATGGTTGAAAATCGCAAACTTGCTAGGGCGATTAGTCTTCAGGGATGGAGAGAGTTTCGGACGTTATGTGAAGCTAAATCACAGAAGTTTGGCAGGACATTTCACGTCATTAGTAGATGGGAACCGACCAGCCAAATTTGCTCTGAATGTGGCTACAAATGGGGGAAACTTGATCTAAAAATTCGGTCGGTTAAGTGCCTGAATTGTGGGACTGAACACGACCGAGACGAGAACGCCGCAAAAAATATAAATAAAGTCGGGATAGGGCATTGCCACGACTCTAAACGGGCGCAGAGACAGAGTAAGACTAGCAACGGTTAGCGTCAGTCAGTGAAGCGTCAAGAATCACCGCACCTTCAGGTCGGTGAGTATGTCAAAAGAAGACTGTTTCTCCGTTATCTCCCTCCAGTTCTATCCTGTCCATAGCCTTAGTCGAGGATTGAGTACCGTAGGGCATACGGGAACTTTCATGCTAGACATGAGCAACGCTTTAGGAGATGAGTCCTCTACTCAGGCTGGAGAGATCCTGTCTGAGCAAGTCATGTCTTTGATTAAAGAATCCCCGCGTCTTTAGACCGGGGAGTGTCAACAGTCAGTATCCTATAACTTTTCAGGATTCAGCGCCAGAGGAAGTCCGACTAAACACGGGGGATAAATAAGCTACTAAAGCACCAATAGCAAAAGCGGAAATATTGCGGACGAGAGGCAACCAATCGCTGGTACGAGTAATAACTGGAGCAATACCGAAGGCAATAAACAACATCCCCCATAAGGGTGAAAAAATTAACGCCCATTGCCAACCAAGTATCTTTTTGTCGCCGCGCGGTTGGGCAGCAAAACCACAAATAATCCCCCCAACAGCAGAGGTAACAAGGGTGAGTATCCATTGTTCTCTAGGGAGTCCAGGAACGACGTTACAACCGCCTTTGAGTAAGCAACCTTTCACTGAATTTAGAGCCTGGAGAATGGCTTGATCTTCTCCTTCTTCACGGACAAAGTATAAGTTACCAAAGCGGGTTTGTAGTTCAATCCAGAAGGTGCGGGGTAAGAATTCATAAACGGCATCACCAACACTAAAGCTGAGGATGTTACCACCACGAGCATCTGCTACTAGGAGAATGCTTTTATCATCTAAACCCCAATATTTGATTACTGCTCTCCCTGGGGTGCGGTCGTATTGAGTTAAAACGCGCAATTTCCAACCAGTATCAGTTTCAAACTGCTCTAATTCTTTAACTAGCTTTTCTTCTTGGGGGTCAGGGAGAGTTTTTGCTAAATCTACTACTGGGGTGACAAAGCTGGGTAGCAAATCGGGATTTTCATAAGCTAGGGCAGATGGAGAATTAATTGCCCAAATTGAGCCAATAAAGCCAAATACGGCAATTGATACTAAAATTCGTCGCCAAAAACACAGGTGCATGAACGTTATTATACTATTATCTACGGGAGAATGTAAAAAGTGCTTTTCAAAGATTAATGTAAAAGTGATACTTCTTTACACTTCTTTACCTTACTCTAATATTAGATATCTCAGCAAAATCTGATGGAGAAATTAGGAATTGGTGACCACTCGCTGTTCATCAGTTTTGGCAGTGTTTAATCCCGTTCTCATTGATCAGCGTTTTCGCATTTCTCCTGGTTTTTTTTTGCGAGCGAAGCTTGTCCAAGCTGCTTTAAAGCCGACGAAGACACTACGGGTGCTAATTTGTAGATTTTCTGCTTGTTTTTTGGCGGTATCTAGACTTTGATCAAATTGTTTGACAACTTGACCGGCACTTTTAACACCTTCACTAACATCATCGGTTAATTCGGTTATTTCTAAGGTGGTGTTGCGGATAGCGTTGAGAGTGGGTGGCAACTCCCGTGAAAGGGTATCAAAGAATTTTTCGGCACTGCGAGCAGCATGGGCTACTTCCTGCAAAGCGGGTATGGCTGCCACCAAAACGGCTGTTAGACTGGCAGCAACTAAGAGGATGGATAGTCCCAGCCAAAACAAAGGATCAATCACGGTTATGCCACTTATGAACGTTCTAGTTTTTCGGTCAAAGGATCAGTATCGTTTGTGCTGCTGCTGACATCAACAGTATTTTTTTTGTTTAAATTTTGGCTTTCGCGCTGGGTAGCGTCTATACCAACTGCGATCGCATCCCGCAGTCTGTCTACGGTTTCATCCCAGTTTTGCAGGGTGCTATTAGAAAGACGATCTGCCTGAATTTGCACGCTGGTCGTGATATCTTCTGCTAATTCGGGGATAGCATTGGCAGATTTTTTCACAAGTTTACGGGTTTCCCGTCCTGTGCGGGGAGCAACTAATAAACCTGCTAAAGTGCCAATAGCTGCTCCTAACATCAAACCACCAATAAAGATTCCAGAACGGTTGTTAGACATTTTTTGATTTTTCTACTCCATAGAATTTATCTTATATCTTGCACTGGGTATTGAGAAGTTGCGGTGACACAATTAAAACTTCTTCTTTCTTCTTTCTTCTTTTTGACAACTGACAACTGTACGGGCGAAGCATTTGGAGAACTATTTTTGGTAATGACCGATAATTTATCTTCCAAATGCTTCGCACTGTACGGGCGAAGCATTTGGAGAACTATTTTTGGCAATAACCGATAATTTATCTTCCAAATGCTTCGCCCCTACTGACCACTGACGACTGTACGGGCGAAGCATTTGGAGAACTATTTTTGGTAATGACCGATAATTTATCTTCCAAATGCTTCGCCCCTACTGACCACTGACGACTGACTCTTACTATATATTAGCTATAAGTTGCTACTTTTTTAGCTACAAGCCAAAGATTAGATACAGCATATTTCACATATACTACCTCTCTTGAAGCATCACAAGAACCTTTGAGGGTTTGTGTTTTTATATCATCTTTTACAAGTTTGGCCTGGTAAGTATAGAGAGTTCCAGAAGGTTGTTCAAAACTTAACTCACCTAAAATTGTCTGATTATCTAGGCTTTTCTCCAGAATTTTCCCTGTGACTTTATAGTTAAACCAATCCCAACCTAAACGCAGCATGAGTTCTCTTTCCAAAATTTGCAAGGGATTTGGTAAGATTCCCCAACCGCGATAAACTTTATTTAAACATTCTATATCCCCAGTTTGGGTAAGAATTGATTTAAAGGTATCTTGATCCAGAACTCCGTAATATCTGCCTTGGGGAAAATCTATGGCCGTGGGTGCAAATCTATGTCCACCAAAGTGACTTGATCTCCAAATTCTGAGATGATTTAACTGTAAATCAAAGATGGTATTTTGAGCATGAAAGTAAAAAGGATTGCCATATTTTGCACAACATTGATCATGGCTACCATGGGTACAAACTAATATATCTCTTGTGGTATTGGATGCTATTTCATCATCAACACTGACTCCAGTTAACCATTTCCTGACTACTCCTGCTACTTGTTCAATATTTGGTAATTTAAATTCTTGTTTTCGGTATCCGTTACTTGATCCCTTTTCTTGCTGATAAATTAATAAAGTTGTTTGTTCTTCCCTGTGTGTTTCATCATTAGCAATTAATAGAAAATGAATTGATAATTTAGCACGTTTGACATCTGCAACCAAAATCCGTAAATTATCTGGAACCCATTTAGAATTAAAGGCTTCAGAAACCCAAGGGGTAGGACATTCTACTAATATATAGGTTTGGTGGTTGGTAGCACTACCAATAACATCTTCTTGTATTTCTCGTGAATGATCAGCGCAAAAAAAATTATTCATTGACACTTACTCAAATATATATTTTATGAACAATTGTTAACAAAAATCTAGGTAGACACTTTATCAAATTCTGATTTTTCCCAGTCTTTCCGGTTAAATAAATGCTCTTTCCCAAAATGTTAAGAATTCAAAATATCATTTTTTTTACATTTAACAGGAAGATTTTCTAGAATATCTGGAGCTAATTTATCGCTTTTTCGATTAGTATTCTTCATCCTTAGTCTTAATCGCTGAATTCTGAGATCTAAACTTTTCCCTAAATGATCTAAATAGAAAATCCGATCTTTTGTATGTATACTTAATGACATACATTCACTAGCTTTTAAATTATAGCTAAATTTATCCATATTGCGAAATATTCTCAATTGATTGTGAAAAAAATATAAAGGCTAGAAACTTTCTTTTTATCTAATCACGTATTTTGACTCTAACCCAACTCAATTGATAAAGCAACTATTTTCTTAAATAAATTCTACAAAAATATATCTTTATATTAATTTATCCTTCATAAAAATTAATAATATTCATAATCTAACAAAAACCGATCATAAGTATCATTGGATTTACAAATGTAATAAATAAGATTATACATAAGTTACAAGAATAATTAATACAGAAATATTTTATATGCAGACAGTAAAGATGGTTTCATAGTGAACTACAACAAAATTGTGATTAAGTAATAATGGTGAATGGTTGTTTTGTCAATTCCCTATTTTTAATTATATGACATTAATTTTAGCTCTGGATTTTGGTGGCACAAAATTGGCAGCAGCAACAGTAAAGGGTGGTGCGAAGGAGTGGTTGTACCATGAATCACGGTTTTCACCCGCAAATGGTGATGCTCTGACTGATTTAGAAATTATGCGATCGCTCATTGATTCCGTGCTAAAAGGAAGGAAACCGGATGCCATTGGTGTCAGCTTCGGTGGTCCAGTAGATGCAACCACAGGCTTAGTCCGCTTATCTCATCACGTTCCTGGCTGGGAAAATGTTCCCCTCAAACAAATACTCGAAGAAGATTATTATACACCTGTCAGTATAGATAATGATGCTAACGTTGCTGCTGTTGGTGAACATCGCTTTGGGGCTGGGCAAGGATACGATAGCCTATTTTATATTACCATTAGCACTGGTGTAGGTGGAGGGTGGATACTTGATGGCAAGCTTTGGCGGGGTGCATTAGGCATGGCGGGAGAAATTGGACACATGGTAGTAGATCCTAGAGGTCCCTTATGCTTATGTGGAAAACGGGGATGTGTAGAACGTTTAGCTTCGGGTCCCTACATGGCGCAAAATGCCCGGGAAATGTTGGAGAAAGAACCACCCAGTGCTAACGGCAAAGTCAGGGGAGACGTACTTAGGTATTTGACAGGTAATGATCTCAACTTACTTACAGGCAAAGTCATTAGTACCGCAGCAGCCAACGGAGATGAAATAGCACAAGAGGTATTATATCGGGGTGCTTGGGCGTTGGGAGTCGGTATTGGTAATGTAGCCAATTTGATGAATCCCCAACGATTTGTTTTGGGTGGTGGTGTCACCAAAGCTGGGGATAATTTCTGGACTGTGGTGCGGAAAGTAGCTAGGGAAACCGCACTCCCAGAGGTGAATTTTGAGATTGTGCGGGCATTGTTGGGTGATGATGCACCTTTGTGGGGGGCTGTGGCTTTGGGTTTGAATGTGTTAGATTAAATTCTTTTTCTCACGCAAAGGCGCAAAGACGCAAAGAATAATCAAGAGTTTCCTTTAAATATTCGCTTGTTGTCTTTGATAAAGTGACCAGTACAAACCTTTTTGTTTTAAGAGTTCTAAATGTGTTCCTCGTTCGGCTATTACTCCTTTTTCCATGACTAATATTAAATCGGCTCGTTTGAGGGGGGCAAAACGGTGGGCAATTAAGAATACTGTGCGGTTATAGGAAACATTTTTGAGGTTTTGTAATACTTGTTGTTCGGTTTCACTATCTAAGGCGCTGGTGGCTTCATCTAATATGAGAATTGGTGCAGACGTTAGAAATAATCTGGCTAATGCTATGCGTTGTCTTTGTCCTCCAGATAATGCTGTTCCTCTTTCTCCTACGTTGTTTTCATAACCGTAAGGTAGTTGACTAATGAAGTCATGGGCTACTGCTAATCTGGCTGCTTCGACAACTTGTTCGGAGGTAATATCTGGATTTCCTAATGTGATGTTTTCTAAGATTGAACCATTAAATAAAAAGTCTTCTTGGAGAACTACACCGATTTGTTGTCGTAAGGATGCTAAGTCAGCACTTTTGATATCAAATCCATCAATTAGAATCCGTCCTGATTCAATTTGATAAAGTCGTTGAATAATTTTGGAAAGGGTACTTTTTCCTGAACCACTTCTGCCAACAATGCCTACAAATTGTCCGGGTTCAACATTAAAAGAAATTCCTTTTAATACTGGTTCGTTGTTGGCATTATAGCGAAAGAAAACTTGATCAAAGTTGACTTCACCTTTGAGGGGTGGTAATACTAATCCTGTTCCTGCTTCTGTTTCTGGGGCAGCGTTGAGAATATCACCAATTCTATCTACTGATAATAGGACTTGTTGGAGATTTTGCCATAACTGCACTAGCCGTAATAGTGGGCTGGTAACTCTTCCTGATAACATTTGGAAGGCGATTAATTGACCAATTGTCAGTTGATGATCAATTACTAATTTTGCCCCAACCCACAGGATGATTAAGGTGGAAAAGTTAGTCAGAAAGTCACCAATATTACTACTAATATTGGATGTAGTTGAGGCTTTAAAACTGGTACGAATAAAGCGGGCAAATAAACCTTCCCAGCGTTCTCTTGCTATTGGTTCTGCTGCATGGGCTTTAACTGAATGAATGCCGGTAATTGTCTCGACTAAAAATGATTGACTGTCAGCACTGCGGTTAAAGGTTTCATTTAGCCAATTTCGCAAAATTGGTGTCGTGACGATGGTTAAAGTCGCAAATAATGGTAATACGGCTAAGGCTACAAATGTCAGGGGAATGTTGTAATAAAACATCAATCCCAGGTAAACTACAGCAAAGATACTGTCAAGAATGACGGTTAAGGCTGTACCTGTGAGAAATTGGCGAATTTGTTCTAATTCCTGGACTCTAGCGACTGTATCGCCCACTCTCCGCGACTCAAAATAAGCCAAGGGTAAACGCATTAAATGGCGAAAAAGTTGGGCGGATAAACTCAAATCTAAACGCCGGGCTGTGTGGGTAAATATGAATAGCCGCAGCATACCCAGAATAGATTCAAATGTCGCCACTAGCAAGAGAGCGATCGCCATCACATCTAAGGTGGCTAAACTCTCCTGTACCATCACTTTATCAATGATGACTTGAGTAATTAATGGTGACGCTAATCCCAATAATTGCAAGGTAAATGAAGCTATTAAAACCTCACCTAACAAACCCCGATATTTCCAAACTGCGGGAGTAAACCAAGCTAAATTAAATTTCTCTTGTTGGGAAATTAACTCAGCTTGCCATAATGTCCCATGCCAACAATTTTCTACTACAGATTGCGGTAATTGTTCACAACTATAATCAGGATTTTGGGGATTAGCAATAATTAAATAATTGCCTTTGATTCCATAGGCTACTACCCAATTTAATTGGTTATTTTTACCTTCCTGATTACTTTGATTCCACAACAACAAAGCAGGAAAAGTTAATTGGCGTAAATCACTCCAACTAACCTGCAATTTCCGCAACACTAACCCTACTTTTTCCGCAGCTTCTATCAGGTTTTTGGGTTTTTGTCCCCGCAGTTGGCGTTGTACCCATTCCAATTGCACAGGATTTTGTAAATGTTGTGCCACCATTGTTAAACAAGCTGCACCTGTATTCCCACTTCCCACAAAGGGATAATTGGAAATTATCGGTGGAGAAGGTGCGGAAGGAGGTAGAGAAATGGGAGAATTAGCAACTGGTAAAATGGCTTCTGTTGCCTCTACCTCTAGTGAATTTGTCCAAAATTCATCAATTTGAGAATTGACAAACTTTTTCCATAAAGCCGAATTCCAACACACTACTACTACTTCCTTGCTGGTAGCGATAGCTTTACAATCAGCAAATATTTGTTGACAGTTACCAAACCAATCTCCTGTTTGTAAAGTAGCTACAGTTTTATTTTCTTCTTCTTCTCGTAACCGGACTTTACCAGTGACAATGAAGAACTGATAGCTTCCCTCGTCAAAGGCATCACCACCTAATTTTTGTGACCAAATTTTTTCGCCAAGTTTGTAATTACGAATTTCCGCTTGCTGTTTTAATTCGCTTTTTTCTTCAGCATTTAGCCAGGATAGCGGCGGTTCATTCCAGGGTAAATTGTTTAACACATTTATTAGTTAAAATTGATTATTGAAATGTTTTAATCTACTTGAATTCTGACTGTGAGATCCTGAATTTTATCCCCTAGCCATTTCTCAAATAATTCATTTTTTAGTGATTGTTGTAATTGAGGATCTTCTAAAGATGCTGGCAGAATTTGTTCTAATCTAAATAAGGCAAAACGTCCTTCTATGTCTATGGGATTGATCAATTTTCCTGGAGTAGTTGCGTCTACAGCCGCACGTAATACATCTGGTATAGTTCCCCGACTAATTGGTCCCATCATGCCATTGAATACTCGTTCATCTGCTAATGAATACTCTTTTGCTAGTTGTTCAAAACTACTTCCTTCTTCAATTTGAGTTTGTAGTTCTTCGGCTAATTCCCGACTATCAACTAGAATCCGTGAAAGGATGACTCTATCTAAGTAAATCTTCCTTTCAATAAAGTATTCTGGTAATTTTGATTCTGTGACTAATGCTTTGAGTTTCTCTAATTGAAAGCTAAAGGTAATAGATGTATGAAAAGTTGTATAATCTGTACTATTACTTATTAGCCATTCTTGAAATTTTTGGGGATCAGTTAGTTGATTTTTTAAGCGAAAATCAATAATTGTCTGTTCAATTAATGCCGAACTAATTTCGATATCTGTTCTGGTATTAATTTCTTGTACAATTACGTGCTGACGCAAGACATCACCAATAAAATTCCCCAGTTTACCCGATATTTGTAGATATTTAACTACTTCAGCGAGGGCAATTCCTTGGTCATTTACAGTCAAAAAAGATGAAGATTCCATGAAGTAATTCTGAGCATAAAACTAAAACATCTATAAGACTTTCCATTAACTAATAGAGAAAACAGTAGGGAATGATATCTAGGAATAATAAAGATTCGATAAATTAAATATGTAATTAATATTTGGTGATCAAATATTCTAATTTTTTGATTAATAGTGAACTCAATGATTTTAGATGATTACTATTTTTTATCTGTAAGCAATATGACCAAAATCAAAATGATTTTGCTGTCACTCAATCCAACATCAGACATTAGAGGGTGTTTGAAAAGTTATGGTTGATGTATTAAATATTTTTTACCCCACCCTAACCCTCCCCTTGTAAAGGGGAGGGAACTGGATTTTTATTGTTTCCCCCCTTTACAAGGGGAAAGGAGGGTAGCAATGTGATGAAAATTACGGAATACCACTTTTCAAACATCCTCTTAGAGGTTTAAAGAAAGTGCTAAACTATCTCTATCTGGGTATATTTTATTCAACTTACAACCAATTTCTACATAAAGTTTTACTATCGTTTTTATACTTTCAATCTTGTTTGGTAATTGTGATAAAAATATCTTATATTCCTCAATACCTTGTCCAAATCGAAAAAAGTCTTGATTTGTAGGTTGGGTTGAAGCATGAAACCCAACAAATGCGTTGGGTTGCGCTGTCGCTTAACCCAACAAAGCAAAAGATGGACAAGGTATTGATTCCTGTAACCTTTTAGCTAACCTGCAACTTACTTAATTTAAGTTAATTTCATGACCAACCCCCGTCAAGTGGCTTTTATTGCTCTCAAAGAAGTTCATAAAGGAGCTTATGCTGATGTGGCTTTAGATAGAGTGCTACAAAAGTTTAAGTTACCCGACAATAATCGGCGGTTAATGACAGAATTAGTTTATGGGAGTGTGAGAAGACAACGCACCCTTGATGCTATCATTGAGCAACTTGCTACTAAGAAAATTCAGCAACAGCCAAAAGACCTCCGCACCATTTTACATTTGGGTTTTTACCAACTGCGTTATCAAGAAAGAATTCCCGCTTCTGCGGCTGTAAATACTACTGTTGAATTAGCAAAGGAAAATGGTTTTCCTGGTTTAACTGGTTTTGTCAATGGTTTATTACGTCAATATCTCCGACTTGCAGAAAAATCTTCAGAACCGCTAAATTTACCGGAAAATCCGGTCGAAAGATTAGGTATTTTCCACAGTTTCCCTAATTGGATTATTGAAGTTTGGTTAAAAGAATTGGGTTTTGAAGAAACAGAAAAACTCGCTAATTGGATGAATCAAACCCCGACAATTGATTTACGGGTCAATATTCTTCGCAGTTCTTTAGAAGAGGTACAATCAGCTTTTGAATCTGCTGGTGTTTTAGTCAAACCCATTCCCCATTTACCCCAAGCTTTACGATTAATTGGTCATAACGGGGCAATTCAAAATCTACCTGGTTTTAATGAAGGTTGGTGGACTGTCCAAGATAGTAGCGCTCAATTAGTTGGTCATTTGCTTGACCCTCTGCCGGGTAATGTAGTAATTGATGTTTGTGCCGCACCAGGGGGAAAAACTACCCATATTGCCGAATTAATGGGAGATAAAGGCAAAATTTGGGCTTGTGATCAAACTGCTTCCCGGTTACGCAAATTAAAAGAAAATGCCCACCGTCTAAATTTACAATCTATCGAAATTTGTGCAGGAGATAGTCGCAACTTACCGCAATTCTACGATTCTGCTGACTGTGTATTAGTTGATGCTCCTTGCTCCGGTTTGGGAACTATGCACCGTCACGCTGATGCGCGTTGGCGACAAACACCAGATTCTGTGCAAAAACTTTCCCAACTCCAAAAAGAACTCTTATCACATAATGCAGGTTTTGTCAAGGCTGGTGGTGTTTTAGTTTACGCAACTTGTACGCTGCATCCAGCGGAGAATGAACAGATAATTACGGAGTTTTTAGCCGCAAATCCTCATTGGCAAATTGAACCTCACTCTTTTGATTTATTTAATGATACTGCTCCTGGTTGGTTAAAAGTCTGGCCTCATCAACAGGATATGGATGGTTTTTTCATGGTGCGCTTAAGAAAAACTCAGGATTGTCAAGTACAGAATTAGGGAGGGAGGAGGCAGGAGGCAGGGGAGAATATTTCTTGCCTATTGCCTATTGCCTATTACCTAATCTTTTTCAACCTTGGGGATAATGTTGGGACGATCTTTATTTTCCCAACCGGGGGGACGTTTGGAGTTGTACCAAGCAATTGAACCGATGGTGACAGCAGCGATAAAACCCACCACATACACCAAAGTAAACGCTAGGGGAAAGTGATTTCCAGTGTCTAGCACTGGGACTTGGAGCAATAAATAACTCATGATTATATTCGGCTAATGTAGGCTACAGTTCTTCATAAAGTATAAACTCAGCGAATCCCCTACATCTACCCTAGGAAAAATCTTTACGGTGAAGAATTGGGCTTGAGTCTTTCCCTCCAGGAAGGTTGTGATGATGAAGATCCTTCAGAATTATTCTCTACAGGGGAAGATGACTTTACCTGACCTGATTCTTTGCTGCTCCTGCGTCGTGAACGAGATGATTTAGGAGTAGAGTCGCTATTAGATTCTTCCCTGCGATTGCTTCGTCTTCTTCTAGAGGAAGCCAGTGGATCATTATTTTGTTGACTATAGCGTCGTTTCCGTCTTGGTCTACGTTCTGATGAATTTGCCGAATCTTCCGACTGATTATTGGTTCTTCTGCGTCTGCGTCTGGTTGATGAATAAGAATTGTCGGTATTGTCCTCATCTGATTTTTGATCATAATCATCAACCGATTTATGGAGAATTTTTTTCGGTTTGAGAGGTTGGGCTTTGATAGTACCTTTGCGATTTTCTAAATTAGGTCGGGGTGGAAATTTTTCTACCGGCATTTCCTCTACGGCTTTTTCCATAAACTCATGCCAAGCATAAGCTGCACTACCACTATTACCATAGGTAGGGGTGTTATTATCATTCCCTAACCACACCCCAGCCACTAACTGAGGAATATAACCAATAAACCATAAATCACGGGATTCATCAGTAGTACCTGTTTTGCCGGCAACTTGTCTATCATCTAATTGAGCCGCAGCACCAGTGCCATCGGTGACAACATTTCTTAACATCCAAGTCATGATGGCACTACTATCAGGATCTAAAACTTGCTTAGATTCATATTTGGCTGACCAAATGACATCTCCTTCGCGGTTGAGAATGCGCCGAATGCCATGAGCTTCTATATAATTGCCTTGGTTGCTAAATGTACCATAGGCGTTGGTCAATTCTAATAAGTTGACTTCATTAGAACCAAGAGCCAAGGAATAGTTAGGTTTGAGTTCTGACTTAATGCCCATGTCATGGGCAAGTTTAATGGTGGGTTCAAAACCTATTTCTATTATGACTTTTACCGCAATTGTATTGATAGATTTGGTGAGAGCGTCTCTGATATTTAACCAACCAGAGAATTTGTTATGGGAATTTTTTGGCTCATAACCATCTATTGATAAAGGTTCATCTAAATAACTATCGTAGGGACTTTTACCAGTAGCGATCGCTGTAGCATAGACGAAACCCTTAAAAGTAGATCCTGGTTGTCGTTGGGCTTGAGTTACACGATTAAACTGGTTTTTGCTAAAGTCTTTACCACCTACCATGGCCTGAATTTCCCCACTCCGAGGATCTATGGCAACCATGGCCGCTTGTTTAAAGTTTTGCCACTGACCTTCATTTTTTAATATTTTAGCAACTGCGGCTTCTGCTGCTTGTTGGGAAATTGGGTTTAAGGTTGTTTCTACTACTAAACCACCACTAGCTAAGACATCAGCCCCCAGGTACTTGGGCAATTCTTTCTGAACATAGCTAGTAAAGTAGGGAAAATTAACTTGTAACCGTTTGGGTAAACTGCTGTTAACTATTAATGCTTCTTGTATAGCTGCTTGTTTTTGTTCCGGTGTAATTATGCCATCTTCTAGCATCCGCTTTAACACCAAATTTCGCCGTTCTGTAGCTATTTTGGGGTTTTTATCGGGGCCATAGACGTTAGGTGCAGGAGCTAAACCAGCCAGGGTGGCCATTTCTGATAAAGTCAGTTGATCTACGGATTTACTAAAGTATACCCAAGCTGCATCTCCGACACCGTAAGCTCCAGAGCCTAAATAAACGAGATTTAAATAACGTTCGAGAATCTGATCTTTAGTCAATTGTCGCTCTATTTTTTGGGATAACCGGACTTCTTTGAGTTTACGCCAAAAGGTTTTTTCTGGTTTAAGGAAGAGAATTCGCGCTACTTGTTGGGTGATGGTACTACCACCTTCTCCTATATTTTGCGATCGCAAATTATTGATAACTGCTCTGGCAATTCCTTGGGGATCAAATCCATTGTGTTGATTAAATCTTCTGTCTTCTGAAGCAATAAAAGCTTTTTTTAAAGTATCTGGTATTTGCTCTATTTTCAGCACTTCTCTGGTAGCTTCTCCCTGCTGTTGTAGAACACTACCATCACCAGCTTTAATTGTCAGAGTTTGCTCTCGTACCAATGCTCTGAGTGCAGACTGATCTGGTAAATTTTTATCTATTTCTAAGATTGTGTAATGGAAAGCAATGATCCCACTACCAACACCTAACCCAGCCCAAAACCAAAAACGACGATAAAAGGGTTTATCGCTGCTGGCAATTTTGCCCAAGATTCCCGATGATAGAGTTGTCATCTGGGTGATTAACTGCTTTGCCTTCACCTGCATTCTCGGTAGTAAGTTTTCATTTGTGGACTCGTCATTTTGTTGATGATTACCTAATGGCAATGGCAGTTTCTCCTGTTTAGTTTGAGCGCAACATTTCTGCGTTAATATAATAACCCATATAATACCTCATAAATCATTAACTTAATTCAGTGGTAATATATGTTTTCTACAAAGCTATATTATTGATCTTAATATCATTTATGATAATTAAATTATGCAATTTTTGCATAAAAGAACTCCAAAAATCACAGAATCATCATGAATTTTCCTCCCTGTGTCTCCCTGCTCCCTTCAGTTCAACAATTAACTAGGAGTCCGATAGAATGCTAAACAATGCGGCTAGAACTGCGATCGCTCTCGGTAGTAACATTGGCAATTCCCAAGGCATTTTAGCAGGAGCTTTAGAAGCTTTAGCTCAAACATCCGGCATAACTATAGAAGCCAAATCGAGTTGGTATCGAACTAAAGCCATAGGACCAACTCAGCCTGATTACTTAAATGGTTGCGCGATCTTACTTGTGCAAATGTCACCACAGACTTTATTAGAACAACTACTAACAATTGAACAAAAGTTTGGGCGTGAGCGTCAGGAGCATTGGGGGCCACGCACCCTAGATTTAGATTTGTTATTATATGATGACTTAATTTTACATCAGCCAAACCTGCAAATTCCCCATCCCCGCATGACTGAACGAGCTTTTGTTTTAGTTCCTTTAGTAGAAATTGCTCCAGATTGGATAGATCCTATATCTCAAAGAGTAATTCGAGATTTACTGCTAGAGATAGACACGAATGATGTACATTTATTGTAGTGGGTGAAAAAATTACCATTTTTGCCACCCAAAAAGAACTGATAACCACAAAAAACCCCCGTATACGTTCTCTGTATTCACAGACGGTAGAATTTTACTATGCCATTAGGTAGAGAATTACCACAGTTGCTGAAGCAACACTTATTTTATAAAGGACGCAAATTTAACTTTGAAGTTAATCGTTTGCGTTTACCCAACAAATCTGAAGGGGAATGGGAATGTATTCGTCATCCCGGCGGTGCTTTGGCTATACCCATAACCGCAGAAGGTAAGCTTGTACTTGTGCGTCAATATCGGTTTGCAGTCCAGGGAAGACTGTTAGAATTTCCAGCGGGGACTGTAGAACCCAATGAAGATCCTTTAGAAACAGTTAAACGGGAAATTGAAGAAGAAACTGGTTATCATGCTCGTCAGTGGGATAAGTTAGGAGAGTTTTTTCTTGCTCCTGGTTATTCCGATGAAATTATCTATGCTTTTATTGCTAGAGATTTAGAAAAGCTGGAAACACCACCAGAACAAGATGAAGATGAAGACATAGAAACAGTATTACTAACTCCTGAAGAATTGGAAAAAGCCATTTTGACAGGAGAATCTGTAGATGCTAAATCTATTGCTAGTTTTTTCCTGTTGCGTTCATTTTTAAAGTAGGGAACAGGGAACAGGGAACAGGGAGAAGAGGCTATAATTATCGGGAATAACTACCAGCGTAATCGCGGATACGATAATCTGTGGCTTGAGCTAAAACTTTTTTAGTTGATGCAAATTCTCGTAATTGTCCCACATGATTTTGATTGTATTGAAATAAAGCTGTAAAATCTGCGAGACGAGAGACTTGCTGGATGTTTTGAGAGATAAATATAATTGTCAGTTCAGAACGCAAACACTCAATTAGTTCTTCAATTTTTGTGGTGGTAATGGGATCAAGTCCACAACAAAGCTCATCCATCAGAATAACTTGAGGTTTAACGGCTAAAGCGCGAGCAATGCACAACCTTTGTTGTTGTCCACAAGAGAGTTCCAAAGCTGGTTTATAGAGCTTATTTTTGACTTCTTCCCAAATATCCGCAGATTTAAGAGCTAACTCGACAATTTCATCTAATTCTGATTTTGGTCGCCAGCCAATTAATTTTACACCGTAAGCAACGTTATCATAACTGCTCATGGGAAAAAGATTGGGTTTGGAGTAAATTGTACTAATTTGACGACGGAGACGATTGAGATTAATCCGCCGTTCATAAATATTTTGCCCAAAAAATTCGATTTTTCCTTGGGTTTGGACTTCTCCCTCTAAGTCACTCATGCGGTTGAGAGACTTCAAAAAAGTAGATTTCCCGCAACCACTAGGTCCCATAATGGCAATAATTTTATTTTGGGGAATATCCATTGACAGATTTTCCAGAATTTTTTGCTTATTGTAGTAAAAACTAAAGTTTTTGACACTTATGGCGGGAATTATTTTACTCATATTCAAGAAGAAGGATTTAAGAGGAAGAAAGAAAAAAGCCGACAATTTGGCATCAGAATACTTGTAAAACTTGATATTTGCTTATAACCTAAATTATGCCCTCTATTGATCTACAATGCTGCGTTTAATTAATGTAAGAAAGGTAAATTAACCATGATACAGCGGTTTATTTTCATCATTACTACTATCATTGTCTGGCATTTGTGTATTTCTAACACATTAGCCAAAGAAAAAAAAATTGAAGATTTGGATAAGTTTCCTCCTAGTCCCTTAGAAATAACTATAACTGACCCAATATTGCCAAATTTACCAGATAAACGGGAATTAACATTAACAGAATTGGAAAAATTAAAGACGGATTTAGATGGATTAAATCAAGAGGCACAGGTGACACTACAAGGAGAAGATAAAAAGAAAGCCTTTGAGATTTGGAATCGTGAACTACGATTGAGACGCTTTTTAGGCACATTGTCTGAGGTGGAAGCGTTATCAAGAGTGGGAGAAATCGCTTGGAATCAAAATGAACGGGAACAGGTGCGATATATTAGTCAGCGATTACAAGTAATTCAAAGCGAGATAGGAAAACAAAAAAGTACCGATTTACAATTATGGCAATCCCTGGGGAAAGCTTATCAAAAAATCCGGTTTCCTAAATTGGGAATATTGGCTTATGAACAAATTTTGATCTTAGTAAAACAACAACAAGATTCATCTGGAGAAATGGAGACTTTAAAAAATATTGGAGAATTACATTTAAGTTGGTTTGATTATCCCCAAGCTGCTAATACTTACCAAAAACTGTTAGATTTAGCAATTAATCAGGGTGATAAAACTAATGAATTAGGATATTTACAACAGTTAGCTTATATCTATTCCCAAGGAAAACAACCACAAGCAGCAATAGATATATTAAATAAATTAGTCCAAGTTTATACTCGTGAACAAAATTTGAGTCAAATTCCAGCTTTGAAATTAGCGATAGCTGCAAATTATGAATCTCTAGCTCAAAAAGATCCCAATTTAAAACAACAGGCTTTTGATAATTATCAAGCAGCTTATACTGGTGCATGGCAATTAGAACAATATGCTAAAGCTGGAGAAGCATTAGAGAAATTAATTACTTTTTATCGTTCACAAAAACAGATAGATGCAGCTTTACAAACTAGCCAAATTCTCATAGAAACACAAACATTAGCTAACAATTCTTATGGTTTAATGTCAGCTTATGACCAAATTGGTGACTTATATTTAGAACGCCGAGAATCTGCACAAGCATTAACAGCATTTCAGAAAGGATTAGAAATAGCTCAACAACTTAAATATCAAGAATTATACTTTACTCAAAAGATTGAAAAGTTAAAACCTGAGATAAAAATGTAGAGAATATCAAGATAAATAAAAAAGTCCGCGTTAGCGGACTCTGGACATTGGATAAGGTTAAGTTGTCACCAAGAGAGCCTACAAGATGTTAGACTTATTTATATTTTTACTAATTAATTTGAGAAAATCAAGTGGTTTGATTTAAGAATTAGGACATAATTTCGATATTTATGTCTGAAAAAAAAGGAGTTTATTGATGATTATTTTTACAGGTGGATATCTCCCATTGGTTAAAAAGGTGAGGAATCTGAGAAATTGCGGACATAACTAAGATTGTTTTGTCTAAGAGGATGCTTGAAAAGTCTTTGGTCATGTATCCAAAATCTTGATATCCCCCTAAATCCCCCTTAAAAACGGGAGTTAGGGGGGATATTGATACAACTGAGCGATAATTCTCCTCCATCTCCTGTGGCTCTGTTGCTTAACCTAAGCTACAATTTTTTCACCAATCACTAATGCTATTTTCATCCCAAACTTGCAATTTCAATTCTTGTAAATAGGTTAACCCATTTTGAATTTGTCCATTTGTTCCTTGTAAATCTAAATCAAACCAACCATCACCTACAGCATCCTGTCCGAGAATTGCGGCTTTGATATTCACAGTCAAGCCATATTCTGAAACTAGGCGAGAAATTACAGGTTCTTGATGATGATCTTGGGGAATTCTGACGCGAATTCGCTTGTTTATCAGGGTATTTTCACTACTCATAACCACCTCTAAGATGTAATTTAATAGTTGTCTGGAAATTACCTATTACCCATTATTCAACTTCTTTAATTTCAGTTTTTCGTTCTATGATTTCCTTCAGAATCAAGGTGATAACTGCCAGAAATGCTAACAATACAGCAGCAGAAAAAGCAGCTTCTGTTTCATATTGTTTGTAAGCATCTTCCACAAATAATGGTAAAGTCTGGGTTGTATTGGCAATGTTACCAGATACCACAGAAACTGCACCAAATTCACCCATGGCTCTGGCATTTGTCAAGATTAAACCGTAGAGTAACCCCCAACGAATACTCGGTAAAGTTACCCGCCAAAAAGTTTGCCAATCGTTTGCACCTAATGTTCTGGCAGCTTCTTCCTGATCTTTGCCAAATTCTTCTAAGACAGGAATTACTTCTCTGGCCACAAAAGGCATACTCACAAAAGCGGTAGCCATAAGCATCCCTGGAAAAGCAAAGACAATTTTAATATCATGGGCTTGTAGCCAAGGACCAAACCAGCCCTGTCTCCCGTACAATAAGACTATCATTAACCCGGCGACGACTGGGGAGATGGAAAAGGGCAAATCAATGATACTGAGAACTATAGCGCGTCCAGGGAATTTATGTCGAGCGATCGCCCAAGCCGCACATAATCCAAATACGGCATTCACAGGGATAGAAATAGCAGCCAGTAACAGGGTTAACCAAGCTGCGTGGAGAAATTCCGGTTTTGCCAGGTTAGATAAAAATGGTCCAGTTCCCTTTTTGAAAGCTTCAAAAAAAACATTAATAGCTGGAATATATTGAACCAGAAATAGGTAAGCGATCGCAATCCCAATTAAAACTGCCGGTACCCAACTCTGTTTTTTTGGTCTTTTAACTTTATCTATTGTCATATCTTCTTGCCCAAGCTTGTAAGAAATTAATTGCTAATAACATTACCAAAGAAATTCCTAATAAAACCACACCAATTACAGTTGCACCAGCATAGTCATATTGTTCCAACCGCTGGAAAATTAACACAGGTGCAATCAAATCTTTATAGGGTGTATTAGAAGAAATAATTACTGTTGAACCATACTCCCCAACTGCGCGGGAAAAACCCAAAGCTACGCCAGTTAAAATTGTCGGAAATAAAGGCGGTAAAATCACTTTCCAAAAAGTTTGCCATTCAGAAGCACCTAAACTCCAAGCAGCTTCTTCAATTTCCGATTCCATTTCTTGCAGAACAGGTTGCACAGTTCTTACTATAAAGGGTAAAGATATAAATATCATTGCCACTCCTACCCCCAAGCGAGTAAAAGATACCTTAATCCCCATTGGTGCTAACAATGAACCCAACCAACCATTCTCACTGTAAACTGTTGCCAGTGTTAAACCTGCGACAGATGTTGGCAAAGCAAAGGGTAAATCTACTGTGGCATCAATAATCCGTTTCAAAGGAAAATCGTAACGCACTAATACCCAAGCAATCAAAGTTCCAAACACACCATTCAGCAAAGCTGCAAATAATGAAGTAACAAAGGTAACATTATAAGTTGCTAATGCTAACTCGCTGGTGGCAATTTCCCAAAACTTCGCAGGAGATTCCGTACTAGCCTTGAGAAACATGGCCACAATGGGAATAAATAACATCACAGTTAGATATCCCAAAGTAATCCGCCAAGTCCAAGGAAGATGAATCAAATTATCTACAAATACCTTCCAAATGGGAGGTTTAATATTAGTTTGTACAGCCGCAGATCCAGTCATAATTTTGTTAGTTGTTAGTTGTCAGTTGTTAGTAGGGGCGAAGCATTTGGAAGATAAATTATCGGTCATTGCCAAAAATAGTTCTCCAAATGCTTCGCCCGTACAGTTGTTAGTAGGGGCGAAGCATTTGGAAGATAAATTATCGGTCA
>Ga0208857_1000042_pt1 | contig 31735 bp, 43 predicted proteins | sample LakMenEpi05Nov12_FD_150674 | JGI IMG/M metagenome (GOLD analysis project Ga0208857, IMG submission 150674) | Freshwater microbial communities from Lake Mendota, WI - 05NOV2012 deep hole epilimnion (SPAdes) | ecosystem: Environmental > Aquatic > Freshwater > Lake > Epilimnion/Euphotic zone ... | reverse complement strand
GGGGCGCGGGTTAAGCGACCTAGAGAGAGAAATTGGGTTTGGTTTTTTTAACATTGTTCCGCAGATCAGTTTACAAATCAGGCAAAACAGTTGACCAAAATGGAAACAGAACCAAGCGTTTCGTTAAATGAATCAGCAAGAGCTATGGGTCGAAAAGGTGGGCGTGCAAAAACCGACGCAAAACTTTCGGCGTGCAAGAAGAACGCAGCTCTCGCACGTGGCGCGGTTGCACAGATGGCGAAATCAATTTACGGGAGAAACCTGCGAGCAGACGATAAGCGAATTCTCGATCTCAAAAAAAATCTCGCCAAAAATTTGTCGGAAAATGTGCAAGAGGAACGTCGTTGCTAACGCGAAAGGCTGGAAGCACGAAGCCTCTTTGAAAAAAGTAATTCAGGGCGACGTGATTGATTGGCTGACAAACGGACCAGTTAGAAATGGCAGCAAATCGATTCAGTCGAAAGCAAAGGCGAGCAAAGCGTGGGAAAATATCGTCGTCATGATGGCTCGTTACCACGAGGGAAAGGGAGTCAAAACAATTGCCAAAGAGTTCAAGCTTTCGCCCGGTCCGGTTTTGAACGCTTTAAAAGAGGCCGGGATCGACACGACCAAGCGAAGGAATTACTTCAAGCCAAGCGATTCGCTTACGCCTAGTGAAACGAAAAAAGCGAGATGGCGCGAGAACATGGCGATTCCGTCCGCAAGGCTAAGAAGGAGGGTGATGAATCGAATATGGTCAGCCATGAAAAGTCAGCGAGTGAATGGCGTCGGCTCGTTTTCTGTGGTCGGTTGTCCAGTCGCATTTCTCAGAAGCTACATCGAGGGCAAATTTGAGGAAGGAATGACGTGGGAAAATTACGGCGAATGGCACGTTGACCACATCAGGCCGTGCGCATCGTTTGATTTGAACGACAAAGAGCAGGTGCTTCAGTGTTTTAACTGGCGCAATCTCCAGCCAATGTGGGCGTCGGAAAATATCAGCAAAGGTTCAAACTATGCCCAAGCCTGAACCCGATCTGATCGCGCTTTCTGAAAAGCTGCAAATCGACATCCGCACGCTGCGCAACTGGCGCAAGCGCGACGGCTTTCCGCACGACGGCACTTTCGAGCAAGTCAAAGCATGGGCCGACTCGCACGGACTCGGACGCGTAGGCGGGAGCGGCGGCGGACTCGCCGACCTCAAAGCCGAGCTGATGCGCGAGCAGATCCGACTCGCGAGGTCGAAGAACGAGCGCGAGGCCGGCGACGTCATCGACCGCGAAGTGGTCGAGGCGATGCTCGTCACGCTGGGCCAAAAGCTCGACCTGCTCCTCCGGCTCAAGCTCACGATTGAACTCGGACCGCGCGGCGTCGGGATGAACGCGGCGGAGTTGAACGTGGAAGGCGGCGCGATCTTGTCGGAGATCCGCGAGGTCGTGAACGCGAATATCGCGACGTTCGAGGCTGAGGCGCTGGACCGGTCGAGGGAGTGACCCATGATCCGCGTCCAAGTCATCTGCTTTTTTTACAACGAAGAAACGCTCTCGCGCCTATTCGTGCAGCACTACGCATCGGCCGACGAGATCCTCGCCGTCGTCTCGCGGTCAACGGACCGCACGCGGGAAGTGCTCGAAGCGGAGGACAACGTTCGCGTGATGGACTTCGAGTTTCCAGCCGGCATGGACGACCGCATCAAGGCCGACAAGGTCAACGCTTTGCTCGCTGAGCCGGCGCCGTTCGACTGGAAGATTGTCGTGGACGCCGACGAGTTTATCTGGCCGTGGAACAACGAGAGCGCGCAGACCTACCTTGCGAGCGTTCCGAGTCACGTCACGGCGGTTGAAGCTCGGATGCGAAACGTCTTTCGCCATCACTCCGAGACCGACCTTGATCTTGATCGTCAGCCGGTGCCGCAGCGCACGCACGGCGATCCAGACTATCGCTCGCTCGAAAATCGCGGCTACCAGAAGCCAATCGTGATTCGATCCGGTCACGGTATTCGCCTCGACCTCGGCAATCATCGGCAGAGCGGCGGGACGTTTGATCATTCCTTTTGGTTCGCCGGCACGCATTGGCAAAACGCGGACCCTTCGTTTGCGGTCATTCGCCGGACGCGGGATCGTCGCGACCGGCAAAGCGCGGAGAACCTCGCCGGGGGATGCGGCGTGCAGCATCACCGAATCAGCGAGGATGACGTGCTCCAGCTCTGCGAGGCTTGCAGGGATTGTCCAAAGATTGTTCACACGTGACCGCCTCCGACACCCTCCTCACCAAACTGCGACTTCCGCAGCCTGACCGCTCGCCGATTTACGAGTGGGCGCGCAAGCACATCATTCTGCCGGAAAGCTACGCCACGCCGGGTCCGTTCAACGTCAAAATCTCGCCGTGGCTGATTCCGATCTTTGATGCGCTCCAGAATCCGCTCGTGCGCCGCGTGCACTTCCGCAAGGCCGTGCAGATCGGAGGCACGCTCGTCGCTGACATCTGGGTTCCGTGGCTGATCTGCAACGACGCCGGGCCAATCTCGTGGACGATGCAGACCGACGAGATGATCGACCGTCACGCGAAGTCACGGCTGAACCCGATCTTCGAGAGCTGCAAGCCGGTCGCGGCGATGCTTCCGCGAGTCGGACCGCACCGGACGACGACCGAGATTTACTTCGGCGGCTTCTTCTTTCTGCTCAACCCGGCGAACCTTTCGAGCCAGCAGTCGCAGTCCATCCGCTACAAGATCAACGACGAAATCTGGCTTCCGAAGTGGCAGGAGGTTTACGGCCACGCCGTCGCCCGCGTCAGTCGCTTTGAGGAAGTTGGGCGCTCCAAGATTTACAACACCTCGCAGGCTCCGATCATGGACCTCGAAACCGGCAACGTCGAGGACACGAGCTTCCGCCAAGGCACTCAGCAGGAGTGGAGCACCGAGTGTCCGGCGTGCCACAAGGTGCACCCGCTCGCGTTCGCGTTGGAGAAGAACGAAGAAACCGGACTGCGGGGCGGCGTGGTCTGGGATGCAGCGGCGAAGCGCGATGACGAGACGTGGGACGTTGCGCGGGCCGTCGATTCGTGCCGCTTCCGTTGCCCGCATTGCGGCCACGAGTCGCCGGACACCGACACGACGCGGACGGGCTGGAAGCGGGCCGGGCGGTTCGTTCCGCTGAACCCGGCAGCGCCGGCGGAGATTCAGAGCTTCCGCGTCGAGTCGCTGGTGAGCCGTCCGATGCGCTTGCTGGTCGAAGAATTCTGCGAGGCGGACAACCATTTCGTGCGTCAGGGTGACGACAAGATGAAGATCGAGTTCAAGACCAAGCGCGAGGCGCGGCCGTGGATCGTCGAGAAGAAGGTCGTCAACCTATTCGTGCAGGCGTCGGATTACAGCGTCGCTCAGTTCAGCAACGGGGAGGCGATTGACGGCGAGGTGATTCGCTTCATGGCAATCGACCGGCAGCAGGACCATTGGTGGGTCGAGATCGGCGCTTTCAGCTCGGCGACCGGTCCGACCTACCGGCAGCTCTATTTCGGGCGCGTCGAAACCCGGGACCAACTGCGACAGATTCAGCACCGCTACAAGGTGCAGGATTCATGCGTTGCCCAAGACCGCGGCTACCGCCCGGCCGACGTAGACCGGGATTGCGCGGACTTCGGGTGGAGAGGCATGCGAGGCTACGCTCGAAAGACGTGGACGATGAGGGACGAGGCGACCGACAAGCTCATTAACTTCCCGTTCTCGGAACCACGCGTGAGCGACTACCGGGGCGGCGATGTGTTCTACTACGACTGGAGCGGCGACTATTTCAAAGACCTGCTCGCGAACGCGCTGGAAGCCAAGGGCGATTTGAAATGGTTGCTGCCGAAGGATGTTAATCCGCTCTACCTCGAACACCTCAAAGGCGAGTCCAAGGTGGAGATTCGGACGGGAATCTGGGAGTGGCGCGAGGTGAAGAGCAACGCGCCGAATCACGGTCTCGACACCTCGGCGATGCTGCTCTGCATGGCGACGATCGCGAACGTGATTCGCTACGCAGCTCCGAAGGAATAAGGCCGGTTTGACGTTTCGAGCAGTGGTATGCTCGACAACCCATTTCTCGGACTGGACACCGCGACGCTGACGGCGCTCAAGACCAAGACGATTGACGCGATTCAGGCCGTGCTCCTCAACCAAAGCTACTCGCTTAACGGCAAGAGCGTGAGCCGGGCAGACCTGAACGCGCTGAACAACATGCTCGGCAACTTGCAGGACGCATTGACCGACGCGGCCGGAGGGTCAACAGATACCACATTCGTCAGCTTCACCGGCAACTAATCACATGAGCACCGATTTCTTCGACGCGTCAAAACTGGTCGCGCAAAAACCTTGGATTGACCGGGCGCTTGAGAACATCGCGCCGACGTGGGCGCTCAAGCGTTTGGAGGCACGCGTCGCGAAGTCGCTGTTTGAATATAACGCGGCGCGGACAAACCGCATGTATTCGCCAAAGCAATACACCCAGCCGGCCGAGAGTTCGCAGAATCAGAGGGACCGGGTGGTCATGATGTATGAGGCTCGCGACCTCGTGGACAACTTTCCCGAGGCTCGGGAAATCTCGCGCAAATTCGGGCTTTACCTCACGCCGCACGAGTATTCCCCGACGACCGGGGACCGCGATTACAACCGCGTGATTGACGACTATTTCCACGCGTGGTGCAAAAACTGCGACGTGACGAACCGGCACTCGTTCAAAAAGCTCGTGCAGCTCGCAGCCGAGGAACGACCGATTGACGGCGATTGCGGCTTTGTAATTCGGCGCAGCGGCGAGGGTTTGAAACTGCAACTGGTGCCGGCGACGCGCATCGGCAATCCGAACGAGACGGCCGTCGCCTCAAACAATTACTTCCAAGGGATTATCACGAACGACTTCGGCCAGCCGGTCGCTTACCGCATTTTCCGAGTCACACGTGACGGCGTTTATTTCGGAGCCGAGGACATCCCTGCGAATCAGTTTTGCCACTACTTCGACCCGTTCCGCGTGGACCAATATCGCGGCGTCACCGACCTGCACAGCGCGATTCAGACGGCGCGGATGCTGCACGAAATCTTGCAGGCGGAAAAGGCCGGCGTGCGCTTCTCGTCGCAGCAGGCGGCGCTGATCTTCAACGACCGAGGCGTCGCGAACCCGCGCAACCTTTTCCAGCCGAATCCCACGATGGGATTGCCGAGCGGGCAGACTCAGAAAAACGAGCTGACCGAGGTCGGCATGATTCGCTATTTCCAGAACTCCGACCGCGTGGAGGTCATGCCGTCGCGTCCATCGCAGGCGTTCACCGGATTTGTGCAGCACCTTATGCACGAAATCGCGCTGGGCGTCGGCGTTCCCGAGGGCGTGCTATTCGGCACGCAGGACTACAAAGGGCCGAGCGTCCGCGCAGAATTCGCTGCGGCCGACCGAGTATTTACCAACAAGCAGGGCGTGCTGACCGACAAGGTTCTCGACCCGATCAAGGACGCGGTGATTCTCGACGCCATCGCACGCGGCGAGATTGCACCGCCTCCGCTGCTCGCAGGCGAGACAATGGTTCAAGCGCTGCGCCGGGCGACCAAGGGCGAGTGGCGTTTCCCAGCCAAGCTCTCAATCGACGTGGGCCGCGAGAGCGCCGCGAACATGAACGAGAACCGGCAGGGCGCAAAGTCGCTTCAAGAGATCGCGGCCGAGGAAGGCACCGACGCTTTCTCGCGGCTGGAGCAGATCGCAATCGAGGCCGGTTTCGTGAAGGAGCTGGCGGTGAAATACGGCGTGCCTGAGACGGCCATCCGGCTCACCACGACCTCACTCCCGAGCACGCCAGCGGCCGCAGCCGCAGCAGGCGACGCGGTGGGAGCAAGCGCAGCCGAGGCGCAGGCGGCGAGCGTCGCGGTTTCTGGGACCAGCGTAGAATCAACGGACGATGCCGCTATTGCAGGCGTCGAATCCTTCCCGGGTGTGTCGCCCGAACTGGCGCCTCTCAACGGCGCGCAGATTGCTGCGGTGCTTTCCATTCTGGAAAATTTACGCGCAGGCAATCTCACGTCGGAATCTGCAGAGACGCTTATGGTATCCGCAGGCATGGCAAAGGAATCTGCGAGCAAGGTAGCCGGTTCTGTTGCTGGACTACCGAAGCAGCCGACCAAGATTTCGGCCGCAGCGATGCACAAGCGAATCCAGCTTGCGCGCGCGCGCGCGTCTGCAAGCGAGGCCTCAAATCTCGTCACGATCAACTTCGCCGACGGCTCCTACATTCCGACCGACGCGATGGCGGACAACGCACGGCGCGCGCTTGAGATCCGCGAGAAGAAGCCGATGTCACAGCGCGGCATGACGAGCGTCGGCATCGCTCGGGCGCGTGATTTGATCAACAAGCGGCCGATGTCCGAGGACACCGTGCGGCGGATGAAAGCCTTTTTCGACCGGCACGAAATCGACAAGCAGGGCGAGACCTGGGACGAGCAAGGCAAGGGATACCAGGCTTGGATGGGCTGGGGCGGCGACGAGGGCTATTCGTGGAGCACAGCCATCGTTGAGCGGCTCAACAAGCAGGCGGAGAAAAAAGACCTATCGGTTGCGGCCGCAGAAGTGCAGCATCAGTTTTCGCGCAACACGCCACTCGCAGCCGAGGACTGGCTGGACGCGGTGCAGAAATACCGGGCGAAGCAGATGACCACCATCCAAGAGACAAAGCAAAGCGTGACCGGTGACCAAAGCATCATCGAGCTGAGCAAGCCGAAGCGCAAAAAATAATTCCCATGATCCACACCCAGACCGAAATCGATAACCTCGTTGAGTTGGCTATCATCCAGCGCGCCGAGCTGAAAAAGCTGGTCGATTCGCTGCCGCAGTTGCGCGACCATTTGTCATCGGAGATCGAGCGCAACCTCGAAGAGATCGAGCCGGCGATCCGCAGCGAGCTGGAGCAGCTCGTCATCGCCCGCGCACAGGACGCGCACGCGCAATCCAGCGCAGCGCTGACGGCGAAGGTTGACGAACTCGGGAAGGCTTTGGAAGTTACGACGGCAGCGCGCTACTCGGTGCTCATGGCCGAGCGCGAGCAGAACGCGACCTTGTTGGCGCAGGCCGAGGCGCGAATCGCAGAGGCGGCGTCGGCTTTGCCGAGCGCGGTCAAGAGCATCGTGACCGACGAACTCTCGCGCTTTCCGCGTGCCGGCGAGATCGATCAACTGCGGAAGGAATTTGCTGAGCCAAAGGGACTAAACCCTCGCGGCAAATGGTCGCCCGACGAAACATATCAGCGGCTGGACCTCGTGACGATCAACGGCGATTCATTCGTCTCGAACATCGACGGCAACCGCGAGAGGCCGAGCCGAAGCGCGGCGGACTGGACTCTGAACGCAGCACGCGGCAACAGTGGCGGCGGCGGCGGCATCACTTCATTGACCGACCTGATCCCAACGCCGGGCGAGGGGCAAATCCTCGGTAGCGAAAATTCGTTCTACGTTCCCAAGAACCTCGTCGCCGGGGCGAACATCACGATTACGCAGACGCCGACCGATATCACCATTATCGGCACCGAAGGACAGATCGAGCTGGAAGATGGCAGTGCGGCGGCGCCGTCTTTGTTTTTCGTCAACGACACGGACACCGGACTTTTCCGAGTCGGTGCAAATACGCTCGGCATCGCAGTCGGTGGAACGCAAGCGGCGGCGATCAGCTCGGCGACGTTTGCCATCACGCCGAACACCACGATAGCAGGGACGCTAACGGCCAACGGCACGTCGATTCCGGCGAGCAAGACGCTGGTCGTGACGACCGACAAGATTTCGGCACTTGCTGCCACGACTTCGGCAGAGCTGGCCGGCGTAATTTCCGACGAGACCGGCAGCGGCTCTCTGGTCTTTGCCAGCTCGCCAACGCTGGTGACGCCGGACCTCGGGACGCCGAGCGCGCTAGTCGGCACGAACATCACCGGCACCGCGGCAGGCCTGACCGCCGGCACCGTAACCACGAACGCGAACCTTACCGGCGACGTGACGAGCGTCGGCAACGCCACGAGCATCGCGGCGGGCGTCATCGTTGACGCGGATATCAACGCGAGCGCGGCCATCGCAGACACGAAGCTCGCGACGATCAGCACGGCGGGCAAAGTCAGCAACTCGGCAACGACTGCGACCTCGGCAAACACCGCCTCGGCAATCGTCGCACGCGACGCCAGCGGCAACTTCACCGCCGGCACGATCACGGCGAATCTCACCGGCAACGTCAGCGGATCTTCCGGCAGCACGACCGGCAACGCGGCCACGGCTACGGCGTTGGCTACCAAGCGCACGATTTCTATCACGGGCGATCTTGCCTATACCTCACCAAGCTTCGACGGCACCGGCAACGTCACGGCGGCGGGCACGCTTGCGACCGTCGCAACGGCTGGCACGAACGGCAGCTCAACCGCGATTCCAATCGTCACGATCAACGCGAAAGGCCTGACGACTTCAATCACGACGGCTGCGGTCATTGCGCCGGCCGGAACGCTCTCGGGCAACACGCTCGCAGCCGGCGTCACCGCCTCATCGCTGACTTCACTCGGCACGATTGCCAGCCTGACCGCCACGGCCGGCACCGTTGCGACCACGCCGACGGCTTCAACCGACATCGCAAACAAGCTTTACGTGGACACCGTCGCGCAAGGACTCGACGCGAAAGCCTCGTGCGTCGCAGCGACCACGGCGGACATCACGCTGAGCGGAGCGCAGACAATCGACGGCGTCAGTGTAGTCGCGGGCAATCGCGTGCTGGTGAAGAATCAATCGCTCTCTCAAAACAACGGAATTTATCTTTGCGCATCGGGATCGTGGACGCGCACGACCGACGCGAACACGTGGGACGCTCTGACCTCGGCTTTCACGTTTATCGAGCAGGGCACGACGAACGCCGATTGCGGTTTCGTCTGCACAGCGAACGCAGGCGGCACGCTCGGCACAACCGCTCTGCCGTGGTCGCAGTTCTCGGGCGCAGGCACGTTTACGGCCGGCACCGGGCTGACGCTCACCGGATCCGTCTTTTCGCTTACCTCGCCCGTCGCGGTCGCGAACGGCGGCACCGGGCTGACGAGTCTCGGCTCTGGTGTTGCGACGTTCCTCGGGACGCCGTCCTCGGCCAATCTTGCGGCGGCGGTCAGCGACGAAACGGGAAGCGGTGCGCTGGTGTTCGCATCCAGTCCAACCCTCGTGACGCCGACTCTCGGCGCGGCGACTGCCACCTCTCTAAACGGCGTGACCCTTACTGGCACGAGCACGCCAGCGCTTTCAGTCAGCGGCACGGCGTCGGTCAGCGGCAGCAATACCGGCGATCAGACGACGATTACGGGCAATGCTGGGACCGCGACGATCTTGCAGACCGCCCGCAATATCAACGGCGTGAGCTTCAACGGTTCGGCTGATATTACGGTCACCGCAGCGGCTGGAACCCTGACGGGCGCAACCCTCGCGGCTGGCGTTACGGCTTCCTCGCTGACATCTCTTGGCACCATTACGAGCCTGACGGCAACAGCGCTCACCGTAAACGACAACACGACCCTCGGCAGCAGCAACTCGGACACGGTTGTCTTCAACGCTCGCGTGGCGTCTGACCTCAACCCATCGACCGACAACACCTACGACCTCGGCGTGACGGGCCACGAGTGGCGCAACTTGAACATTGACGGCACGGCCAACATTGATTCGCTTGTGGCCGATACGGCGGACATCAACGGCGGCACAATTGACGGGACGGCCATTGGAGCCACGACGCCGAGCACGGGCGCGTTTACGACGTTGAGCGCGAGCACAAGCCTAAATCTTGGAAGCGCATCAGGCGGAACCACTAATACAGTTTTTCGCCTGAACACTTCCACCGCAGCAAATTTTGAATACAGAACGGCTACAACTCGGAGTTGGGTTCATGGTTTGCGTGAAGTTGGTGATTCCAACTATCACTTTTATTCCGACGTAGCTGGTGGAGACGTTATGGTTCTCACTCCCACCGGCCTCGCCGTGACCGGGGCGTTGTCGAGCACGGGAGCACTTGCCATCGGCAACACCGTCGCCACAGCCGTCGCCGTCGCCTCAACGCACAAGGTCACAATCGTCATCGGCGGCGTCACCTATTACCTTCTAGCCACAAACGTCTAATTACATGACCACTGAACAAGCACTCCAGAACCTCTACGCAGGCAGCCGTCTGGCCCCATTAAAGGCCGATGACCACGATTTGCTACGCAAGTGCGCGGAACAGATTGCCGAGGCGTTAAAGCCAAAGGAACCGAAAGCCGAATGAGCGGGACGGCGGACACGAATTGGCGCAGCTACGTTGGGCCACAGGACAACGGGCTGACGGTGAACGCGGCTGAGTGGCAGGCTCCGCTTGATCCAGAGAACTGGGACGACTTGGTGAAGTGCTCCAACTGCGCCGGGCTCACGATAAGCGGGCTGACGATTCCAGCGAGCCGCGAGGACTCGATTGATTGCGTGCGCGGCTCCAACTACACGGTGCAGAACTGCACGGTTCACGGCTCGGTGACGATCAAGGGCGCAATCAACGGTCTGACGCTTTACGGTTCCGTCGTGAGCGGAACGATTGAGCTGGGACAGTATGACAACTACTGGAGCCGAGGCCGCGCTCCCACGCAGAACGTCTCGATCTTGGATTGCACCTCGCCGGATGGGTCGCCGATTCGCGTCAAGGTTTGGGACGCCGAAGTGCCGTTCGTCCGAAATACGAACGTAAAAATAACCAAAGTGCCGAAATGGGTCTGGCTTCCTTACTTCCTTTTCCGGCGTTTGACGAATCCGAAGAGGGTGTAACCTATGTTTCCACTCGCTGAAGTTCTCGGGATCGGCACGAAGCTTATCGACAAGCTGATTCCGGACCCAGAAGCCAAGGCGAAGGCGCAACTGGAACTCGCGCAGCTGGCTCAGAACGGCGAGCTGGCGAAGATGAACGCGGACCTCGAAGCCTACCGCGTCGAGCAAGACAACCTGACCGACCGCCTCAAAGCGGACATGGCTTCGGACTCGTGGTGGTCGAAAAACATTCGGCCAATGACGCTCGCGGCGATCCTTGCTGGCTACTTTATTTTCGCGGGCATGTCAGCCTTCGGATACAACGCCAACGAGTCTTACGTTTCGCTGCTCGGTCAGTGGGGCATGCTCATCATGTCGTTCTATTTCGGCGGGCGCACTCTTGAGAAAATCATGGAGATGCGCAAAAAATGAACGACCACAAAGACCTCATGGAAGTCGCCAAGCTCTGGAAAGAAACCGGCTGGCTGACTGCGGTGATTGGCGGCGCCGGCATGGTTGCGCGACTCTTGGCCAACCCGATCCAAGGGACGATCTGGGACAGCGTGCGGCGCGTCATCATGGCGGCCATCGTCTCGACGCTCGCATGGTTCATCGTTGAGCAAATCGAAGTCAGCTCGCTCGTGAAGGCGGTCACCTACGGCGTAGCCGGGCTGCTCGCGCCGGAGATTATCGACGGGCTGACCACGCTCGCAAAAAAGTATTCCAAGAACCCGACGAAGCTGCTCAAGAAATGAACCCGAAGGTCATCACGGCGGCGCTCGCCGCGGTCGTCGTTTGTTTCGCAGGCGTCGGAGTGCTGACAGTCAAATCGGTCTCGAAGCACATCGCGGCGAGCGACAAAGAATTCGAGATGACGAGCAACGTGCTCAGTCCGCTTTTCGACATTTACGGGCTGGCTATCGTGGACGGTCAGGCAAAGGCGAGCAAGGGACTGATCAACGCGAAGGAGTTTTGCGACTCGCTGGCGAAGCTCCAGGCCGAGGCAGAGCGATTGCTCGCAGAATTCGGCAACCCGGCGGAACTCGTGGCGCAGCACAAGCTCGTTGCAGCCTACCTCAAAAAAGCGCGGTCAGCCTGCGACGCCGGGCAAATTGAAACGCTCAACTCGCCGGCCATGACTGCCGAACTTTACTCGGTCATCGAGCCGATGACGGCGCTGATCAACAAGGCGCTGCACGAAGAGCTGACGATTTCGCGCACGCACAAGGACGCCGCGGATCGGGCGCTTCTCACTTTTGAACGGTTCGCGAGCGTCGCGGCGGGGCTTGGAATCGTCTTTGCCGTCGCTCCGTGGATCGGCGCGAAAGGCAAAAAGCCTGCCGTGGTCGTTGCAAAGGTCAGGAAAAAGAAGACCAAGCGCTAATCGGTTTTGACGGCCATCGCAGTTGCGATGGATCAAGTCATTACTTTCTCAGCCTCCGCCGGCGTCATCGATGCCGAAGCCGGTATCATTCGCGGCGTCTCGCTGATCACCAAAGGACCGGCGCTGGGCCACGGTGTCATGATTGACGACAAGACGCTGGAGCAGGTGAAGACCGCAGCGGAGCAATACGCAGGCGGGCTGAAGGTAAAGCTGAACCACAGCGGCGGCGCCGGCGACATCGTCGGCTACATCGACGCGCTGCGCATCAGCGGCGAAAAGCTGCTCGGCGATTTGCACTTGCTGCAAACCTCGCCGCATCGCGCTTACATCTTGGAGATCGCCGAGCGGATTCCCGACACGTTCGGGCTTTCGATCGCGTTCTCGGGTCCGTCGGAGAAATCGTCCGACAAGCTCACGACTTTGCAACGGTGCTCGGAAATCTACTCGGTGGACCTCGTCAGCGAACCCGCTGCGAACCCGAACGGATTTTTTGCGCGCAAACTCAAACAATTTGAGAGCGACGCCAGCGAGTCGCCGGAAGCAGAAATCAAAATCGAAATTCCTATGAACGACGAAATGAAAAAGGCCATCGAAGGCATGATTCAAAGTGCTATGATGGGCATGAACGAAAAAGTCGCGAAGCTCGAAAGCGCTCTCGCTCCGAAAGAAGACAAGCCTGCCGCCATGAGCGCGCAGAACGAAGTCGTGCAGCTCGCGGCCAACACCGCTGCGCTCGCCGCCGTCAAAGAATTTGCTAAGTCCTTCGGTGCGCCAGCCGCTCCGATTGCCTCGGCTGAAGCAGTCAAACCGGTCGCAAAGGTCGAGAAGTTCGAGGACGTCGTCGCCGCAAAAGCCACCGAGCTGAAGGGCAACAAATCCGAGGCCATCACCTTCGCGATCAAAAACCATGCCGACCTCTACGCTGCGTATCGCGCACGCGTTCAAGGCGGCGAACTCGTCAAACTCTAATACCAAACTACCATGGCAACTTCCTACCAAAACAGCGGCACGTTTGTCGCGAACGCGGCTATCACCGCCTTCCGCCTCGTGTCGATTTCCAGCAATCGCGGCGTCGGTCTTTCCGCCACCGCTTCTCTGCCTGACGGCGTCGCTCTAATCGACGCTGCATCTGGCGATCAAATCAGCGTGCAGTTCCTCGGCGGCAACACCGTCAAGGCTACTTTGCTCGCCGGTCCGGTCACCGTCGGTGACACCTTGTTCACGACTGCCAACGGGACCGTCGCCATCACCGGCACGATCACCGTGGGCAAGTCGCTTTCCACCGCCTCTGACGCTTCGGCCATCATCGAGATGCTGCCGAAGAATCTCTAACCCTTAAAAATAAATTACCATGTATAGCAATTCAGCAGCAATTTTCCGTGGCGACATCGCTGGCGTAGTTGAGCAGGCAAAAGACTTCGAGGCCGGACTGATCGGCACCGCAGTCATGCCAATCCTCGACGTCCCAGTTCGCGCCGGCCAATACCCATCGTTCGTTCTCAAAGAGGGCCAACTCCTCAAGAGCGACATGAAGACCCGTTCGCCTTACAGCGCTTACGCTCGCGGCACCCGCGCCTTCGTGCAAGACACCTACACCGCTCTGGAATACGGTTACGAAGAGGCCGTTGACGATACCGTCACCCTCGACGTTGCCCGATTCTTCGACGCCGAAGTCATCGCCGCCAAACTCGCCAAGCGCAAACTTCTGCTCGCGCACGAGCTTCGCGTCGCGTCGAAAATCTTCGACAGCGGCACGTTTACCGCGACGAACTCCGGCACCGCTTACACGACCGCCAATCTGGCGACCTTCGATGTCGGTGCTGACGTTCAAGAAGCTCTCGACCGTTTGCTTTCCAAGGGCGAATCGACCACGAACACCAAGGTCGTGATTCCTTACCCGGTCTGGACCCGCATCCGCGCCAGCACGAAATTCCAGAACCGCCTTCGCGGCACCGGTCTTTCGACTGACACGATCCTGAACGCCAGCACCCAAGCGGCCGCCGAAGTCTTCGGCGTCGCCGAGGTTCTGATCGGTCGCGCTTCCTACGACCAAGCACCCGAGGGCGTTGCCTTCTCCGCTGCAAATGCGTGGGCCAACACCTTCATCTGGGTCGGCTCGGTTACGCAGGCCGGAGCCGGCTACTTCGGTGGCGGCGCTGGATTCACCCTGAACTGGTCCGAATATGGTCCAGCCATCGGCGTCTCGACCTACCGCGAAGAGGCGATCAAGTCGAACATCGTCCGCGCCTCGCAATACACCGCCGAGAAGGTGGTCAATGCGAACGCCGGTCAGCTGATCACCACGCAGTATTCCTGATCTTAACTAAGTTCGGAAAAACAGCCTCACGCTTCACGGCGTGGGGCTTTTTGTTTTGACCGGTCCGAGCGATCAGCAAGACCAGACGCACACACAACGACGAACATGATACTTTCCCTCTGCGTAATTACGGGCAACGAGGCGGCACAAATCGGCGCGATGCTCGACAGCTTCGACGGCGTGATTGACGAGGTCTCACTTGTCCGCGCCATCGGCTCGCAGGAACCGGACGCGACCGAGCAGATCGTGCGCGACTGGTGCTTGCAGCACTCGGTCGGCTTCGTGTTCAGCGAATACAAGAACGGCGCCACGGCGCAGGCGTGGAAGCACGTGGATTCGTTCGCCCGAGCGCGCAATCAAGCGTTCGCGCAGGCGTGCGGCGACTGGCTGATTTGGGCCGACTGCGACGACGTGATTGCGGACGCCGAGAAGCTGCGGGACAGGCTCGCCGAGCTATCAGACGACGTGCTCATGGTTCGTTGTCCTTACGACGTGCGCGGCACCGGCAAGAAGCTGCACCGCGAGCGGATCGTGCGCCGCAGCGCGTTCGCAAGCGGGCGCGTCTGGCATCATGACGTGCACGAGAACCTGCTCCTACTTCCGAACGACCGCCATTTCGACTGGGCGACGCCGGTCTGGCATCATCAGCCGATTGCGATCAAGCAGGACAACCGCAAACGCAACCTTGCGATCCTCGGGCGCAGCGTCGCCGAGTCCGCCACCCAGTATTTTTATATCCACCAAGAGCACTATTGCGCCGGCAACAAGACGGCCGCCGAGCAGTTCGGCCGCATCGCGCTGAGCTTCCCAAACCTTGACGACAGCTTCCGCTACGAGGTCCAGCTCAACCTTGCGCGACTCGTCGCTTCACGGCGCGAGGCGATCCAGTTCGCGATGTCGGCGCACGGCGTTTTCCCGTGGTGCCGCGAAGCCATCGCGTCGGTCATTCTGCTTAGCTTCGAGCGCAACGACGGCAAACGGGCGAGCTTCTGGGCGTCGCGGATGCTGAGCCTTCCCGAGCCTACCGAGAAGGACCGTCCGTGGACTCACGAGGTCAAGTGGTATGGCTGGGCCGGGCACGACCTCGCGGCGCGTGCGTTCCGTCTCGCCGGCCAACTGGACGACGCGGCGGCGATGCAGCTCGTGTTTCACAAGCACACCCAGCCGAAGATCCGGCTCACGCAAAAGACGCTGGGGAACTCGACCAAATCGGTCGCCTTCCGCGACGCGTGGCTCTCGACGGCGGCGCAGCCGGAGCGCATCGAGCACCGCTTTCTTGTGCGCGCCGACGACGCCGAGACGATGGGCATGGCAAAGCAGTTTCTGCACGACGTAGGCGAGCCGAGCGCAGCCGAGCCGGGCGTGATTCAGGTCAATGCCGAGGATGGCATGGTTGCGCCGCACGGCTGGGATGAGCGCATCTTGGCGAGCGGCTGCACGCTGATTGACGCCGAGAACATCGAGCAAATTCTGGGAGCAAAAAAGGCATGATTCCCGAGCCGGCCATCGTCGTCTGCACGACCAACGCAAGGTGTCTCGACGTGCTCAAGGCGTCGGTGAAGGCCTACGTGCCGCGGGAGGTCCGCACCTACTATTTCCACGGCGTCGGGGCGACGTTCGGCGAGGCTTACAACCACGCGGCGGGGATTGCGTTCAAGGAGCACGACCAGATCGTCGTCTGCAACGATGACATCGTGTTTACACCGACGACGTGGCGAGATCTTCTCGCGGACGTGCAACTGATCAAAGAACATTGCGATAACGTCGGCTACGTCGCAGCCCGGTCGGACTACGCGCGCGGCGCACAGAACATCCGTTGCGGCACCGGGCGCTTGGACTTCCTTCGATTCGAGTCGGAGCGCAGCATCATCGAGACACCGGTCATCGCGCCGATTTGCGCGTGGATTCACCGAGACGCGTGGGTGGACTTCCCGCCGATCAACTGGTTTTCCGACGACGTGCAATGCGCGGACATGAAGCGCCGGCACTTCGTTTCCCGCGCCTACGTCCACCATGTCGGCTCGCAGACGTGCGGCAACGACGCCGCCAAGTGCATGGCCGATGCTGAGCCGTGGATCAAAGCGAACCGGCCGGCGCTGCACGCGATGCACTTCGGCGCGGTTTGACGAACCGAGCAATTGTATGGCCGCCGTCCGAGACTTCGACCCTGCCCAGATCAATTCCGACTTCTCCGCGATCTTGGAGCAGGCCGGCATTTCGTTCACGTATCAGGGCGCGGCGGTCACCGGCATTTGGTCAGCGGCGAGCAATGCGTTCGCCGACTTCGAGGACCAACGCCGCGACGACAGCAAGTTTACGATCTTCCTTTTGACGACGAGCGTGAGCGCTGCGCCGAAGGTCACGCAGACCCTTTCCCGAGCTGGAATCACCTACTACGTTGAGCGCGTGACGCTGGACGCCGAGGGCGCGGGATGTGAGCTGGGCGTCGCTAAGGTCATATGATTTCGATCTTCTCAGACACCAAGAAGCTCGAATATGCGCTGGCGAGACTCGCCGACGCTGCAAAGGTCGATCTCGGTCTGGTCATCAAGCAGGAAGGCGCTTACGTCGCCCGGACGATCATGCTCATCACGCCGCCGACTGGCGACAAACTGGCAAAAGGTTCACAGACTCAGATCCCAATCGTGACCGGCGGAACGATCACCAAAACAAAAGCCGGCGGACTCAGCACCAACGCACGGAAGCAAGGCGAGAACGCAATTCTGGGCGACTTGTTCGGCGGGCGACAACTGGCGAAGGAAAAAAGCATCGGTATTTTTCAGAAGATCGGGAACTCAACGGAAGTTCCGCCGCGCGACGGGCAGAATGAAACGATGGGCGTGAACCTCGGTTGGGAGGGCTCGAAGAAAATCCGCATTTACCGCAAGTTCTGGCAACCGGGCGCATCTATCGCCCAGATGCGCGCCTTTCACTACGCGAACAGAAACGAGCGCGGAAGGCCGAAGCAAGTCACACGCAGCGCAATCGGCCGTTGGCAAGTGCAGGACCAGATGTGGGTTTCGAATGAAGCGGCGGACGCTTATCTCAAATACACGCAGAAAAAGGTCGGTCTCGCGAAGGCTGGATTTGCTGCGGCTGCAATGGCGTGCGGCGTTCGCGTGCCGGCTTGGATTCGTCGGCACATGGCAAAGGCCGGAACCGCGCAAGTGCAGTTCGGGCAGAATCCTTTCGTGAGCGCACGGACCACCGGCAACAAGATTCCAGACCTGCAACGCGTGGTCGATTCGGCTTTGAAAATTCGCTACAAGGTCACGCTCTCGAAATATCGAGCCCTTCTTGCCAACCGCGCCGTGAATCTTGGATTCGCAAAAGTGAAGGGCGGCATGGTCATACCGAAAGAAGCATGAGCACCCGAACAAACATTCGCAACGCCACCGCCACCGCTTTGACCGGTGCTCTCGTAGTTCCGACCGCGAACATCCTACGCGGGCGCAACAACACGATTGCGAGCATCAGCTTTCCGGCCGCAGCCGTTTACGCCGTGAGCGAGCAGATCGAGGTCCGGACTCTCGGTCCGAGCAACCGCACGCAATACCGGCAGCTGCAACTCGTGGTGGACTACTTTATTGCCGAAAGCGGAACCTACCTCATCGACGATCTTTTCGACACCGGCAGCGCAGCGGTCGAAGCGGCCGTGCTCGCGGACGTTACGCTGGGCGGGCAGTGTCAGGACCTGCATTTGACGTCCGTCGAATATACGATTGAGCCAGACGAGGACCGGCGCTTCGGCTCGGCTCGGCACACTTTCAACTGCATGTATTTTTCAACCGACTAACCTAATTCTATGGCAACCAAACTCGGCCGCGAAGGCCTAATCAAATTATCCAGCACGACCATCGGCGAGCTGCGCAACTACGCTCTGACCCACACCTCCGACACCGTGGAAGATTCGGTCATCGGCGACACCTACCGCACCCGACTCGCATCCATGAAATCGTTCTCGGTTTCTGGTGACCTTTACTGGGACGAGACCGACGCCGGCCAACTCCTGATCACCATCGGCTCGCAGGTCACGCTCAACCTTTACCCAGAAGGCGGCAGCACCGGCGACGTTTACTATTCCGGCGCCGCCATCGTGACCCAGTTCAACGTAAGTGCCAGCTTTGACGGCATCATAGAAGGTCAAATTAGTTTCGAGGGAAATGGAGTGCTTTCTGTGCTAACGGCTTAATTTCGCAGGCAAAAAACACAACACACACATGGACGCAATCGACCTCGTCAGAGAACACTTCGCCTCACTCGGCACGCGCAAAATCGACGTGCCGGAGTGGAAGTTAGTCGTGCACGCAACGCCGGTCACGCTCTCGGAAAAAAACCGGCTTTATCGTCGCAGCAAAGAGAACGACATGGAGCTGCTCGTGGACATCCTCATCATGAAAGCCACCGACGAGCACGGCGCGAAGCTGTTCACGATCGAGCACAAGCCGACGCTGTTGAACAAGGCGGACAGCAACGTCGTCGGACGCGTCGCCAACGCCATTCTCGCGGACGACGCGCCGAAGGTGGACGACCTAAAAAACTGATTTACGGCGGGGAGGCGGCAGACCTCCTCGCCGTTTACGCGCTCGCGGATCGTCTGCACAAATTTGCCCACGAGGTGCTCGCGATGCCAGCTCAGGAACTAACGGGCTGGCTCGCCTACATCGAACACCAAAACCGAAAACTTAAAAACCATGGCTGAGGCGACATTCACACTGCGGGCGGTCGATGACACGAAGAAGGCTTTTGCTGGGATTCAGAATAGTCTGACGCGCTTGCAAAAAACCACCGCAAGCATCGGGACACTAGGCAAAAATCTTTTGGGTGGCAGTGCGCTTGTGGCGACGATGACGATGCTGAAAGGCAAAATCGATCAGGTCGTAACAGCGAGCGAGGAGATGGGAATGAGCGACGAGCAAATTTTGGGAGCAATGCGCTTCCAAAATGCAATCGAGGGGCTGCTCAACTTTATTGTGCAAATTCCTGCCGCACTTACCCGTGCCGGCTTTGCTTTGGGTGAAATGGTGGGAATTTTAGACGAGACGGATTTAAAGAAAAAACTGGGAGAATTTAGAAAAGAACAGTCGGCGAAAGAAATCAAATCGCTCGGGGAAACGGTTCAGTCTCTCGGAAAAGATTTCGACAAAATCGGTCAATCAACTGGCGCTGCTTTCGATGAAGTCACCGCAGATGTTCAAAGGTTAGAAAACGCGATGGCGGCAGTTGACGAAAGCAAGCCGCTTGACCGAGCAAGGCTGGAAGTGGAGCTGGCAAGAGCCTACAACGTCGAACGGCAGGTGGGGCTGGATTTATCGAAGCAACTTGCGGACGCGCAAGTTGAGCTGACGAAGAGCAAACCCAAGGGAGAAATTGCTGAAATCTCAAGGCCGGATAATCTAAGGGCACTTAATGAACTGCGCGGGATTCAAAATCAGCAAATGATTCAGCTCAACAACGAGATGAGCACAGCAATCGCGAACGGCAAAGCAGTCGGAGTGATCGAAGAAAGAAAACTGAAGCTCATGAAAGAGCAGACGGACGTGAACCTGAGGTTGAACAAGATTCTTGCGGAAAACGACGCGATCTTTTTGAACGCCGGCGACATGATTGCTCAAGGCTTCGAGGACGCGATCTTGAGCGGGCAAAAGCTCGGCGAGGTCGTGCGCTCACTCGGCCGTGATTTACTCCGGCTGGTGTTCCAAAAAACAATTACCAACCCACTTGCTGAAGGAATATCTGCCGCGTTGAGAATCCCATTCAAGGCAATGGGCGGACCAGTCAGCGGCGGCTCGCCCTACGTCGTCGGCGAGCAAGGACCAGAGCTGTTCGTGCCACACGCGTCGGGCACCATCGTGCCGAATAACAAGATGGGCGGCGGCAGCGGATCGGGGAGCGGCGGCGTCACCGTGAATTACAACATCGCGGCCGGCGTCTCGCGGGCTGAACTCGCTCCGATCCTCGAACAAGAGCGGCGCCGGCTCAAGGCCGAGATTCCCGACATGGTTCGACGCGGCGGCGGATACCGCGCAGCCTTCGCCTAATCGTCATGGCCATCACCTATCCACTCACGCCGCCGAGTCCGTTTAACCTCTCGCGCTTGTCGTTTACGGGCGTTTCTGCGACCTCGCGCAACACGTCGCCCTTTACCTTGCAGACCCAGCAATACAACTGGCCGGGTCAAGCGTGGCTCGGCTCGGTCGATTGTCCGCCGATGAAGCGGGCGGACGCCGAGGAGATCGTCGCGTTTCTTCTCAAAGCGCAGCGCGGCACGTTCTATTTTCAAGACTACGCCAACCCGCTGAACCGAGGCGGCGTTACCGGGACGCTGAACGTAGCCACGGCGACTGCGAACGGCACGACATTGACCTACACAAACACGGGCGGCTCTGGATCATTTGCAGTCGGCGACTGGCTGCAAATCTCGACCTCGCTTTACAAGGTCGTGCAATCCAACTCGTCAACGAGCGTCGATCTTTTTCCGGCTCTACGCAAAAGCTACGCCGGCGGCACGTCCATTACCTACGCCAACGCCAAGGGCGTCTTCCGCCTCGCGTCACCGAGCACCGAGTGGGCCATCGGCGAGGCGAGCATTTACGGCGTGGGCTTTGCGATCATCGAGGACGTCGAGTCATGAGCATCACCACCGCCGGCCGGTCGCTCTCGGCCAACATGGTCACCGAGGTCAGCGCATCGCAGCTCTCGCCAATCCTGCTCGCGTCGTTCTCGTTCTCGACGCCGGTCCGTCTTTGGAGCGGCTACGGCACGATCACCGTCGGCGCCGTGACCTACCAAGGCATCGGAACGCTCGGCACAATCTCGCCGGTCGAAGAGACCACCGACCTTTCGGCGCGTGGAATCAACTTCCAACTCTCGGGAATTCCGAGCGCTTACGTCTCGCTTGCGCTCACGGAGAACTACCAAGGCAAAGCGTGCTCCGTGCTATTTGGCGCACTCGACGCGACCGGCGCAATCGTCGCCTCGCCGGTCACGATCTTCGCCGGCCGCATGGATGTCATGTCGGTCAACGATGACGGGCAAAACGCGACGATTATCATGAGCGCGGAAAACAAGCTCGTGGACTTTCGCCGGCCGCGCGAAACGCGATACACGCACGAAGAGCAGCAAAATCTTTACCCGGTCAGTCCGCCTGATCTTGGCTTGGAATTCGTGAACGCGATCCAAGAAAAACAAATCTATTGGGGCAACGCAAAGCTCGCGGCACCGGTCAACGAGGGCGGCGGCGAGACCGAGGTCACGTCCTACATGTGACCATGCCAGCACGCCGTGACAACTGGCCGAACCTGCTGGCGCAATTTATTGAGCAACGGCGCGAGCAGCCTTTCGCGTGGGGCGTAAACGATTGCTGCATCTTCGCGGCCGATTGGGTCCAGCTCTGCACCGGCGAGGATTACGCGAAGGCGTGGCGCGGTCGATACGTGTCAGGACTTGGCGCGGTGCGATTTCTGGACGAGGCCGGCGGCGTCGAGGCTTTGGTGGACGCGCTAGGGCTGCAACGAGTCGCGCCGCAGTTGGCCGGGCGCGGCGACATTGTGGCGCAGGAAGCCGGACACGGGATCACGCTCGGGATTTGTCTCGGAGCGACTACGGTTTATGTCGCGAAAAGCGGACTGATATTTGGTTCGCTGCAAAGCGTCGAGAGCGCTTGGAAATTCTAACATGGAAGCTATCGCATTAAAAATTGCCGAGTTTGCATTGGTCTCCGGCATTACTACTTCAGGCGCTATTGCCACCGCGATTGGATACACGGTTGCATTTGTTGCCGTTGTCGGCGCTTCAATGGCCGCGTCGAAACTGCTCGCGCCGAAAATGCCGAGCTTCTCGGATGCTTCACTGACAGACCGGTCGCAGATGGTTCGCAATCCCATTTCGGCGCGCCGGATGGTTTACGGCAGATGCCGGGTCAGCGGAACCATTGTTTACCTCAGCACGACGGGAGACAAGAATCAGTTCCTGCACATCGTTGTCACGCTCGCCGGCCACGAGATCCAAGCCATCGATGAAATCTATTTCAATGACGAGCTGGTTGAACTCGATCCGGTGCATACCAACGTGCCGACTGGTTTCTACAACGGCGTGGCGCGCATCAATAAGCATCTCGGCGAGACTTATCAAACGGTCGATGAAGACTTGAAATTCGACACCAAGGACCTAACGGATGGAAAATGGACGGATGACCATCGCCTGCTCGGCATCGCCTACCTCTACGTTCGCCTGACGTGGGACGCCGAGAAATTCCCGAGCGGCATTCCGAACATCAGCGCCGTGATTCGCGGCAAGAAGGTGCTCGATCCGCGCACGGGAAACACCGCCTACTCAGCCAACGCCGCGCTCTGCCTTCGCGACTACCTAACCGACACGTCGCTGGGCATGGGCATGACCGCAGCCGAGGTTGACGACACCGCGTTCGGCGTCGCCGCGACGATCTGCGAGGAACAGGTTCAAATCCTGCCCGTCTCGCCCGTCGTAAACGAAAACCGCTACGAGGCCAACGGCGTGATTGTGACGAGCGCCAGCCCAGACGAGAACATCGGCAAGCTCCTCTCGGCAATGGGTGGCCTGATCGCCTACACGGGCGGCCGCATCGTGCCTTACGCGTCCGCCTACCGCATCCCAACGGTGACGCTGACCGAGAAGCATTTCGTGGGACCGCTCAACGTGCAGACGCGGACAAGCGCACGCGACCGGGTCAACTCGGTGAAGGGCGTCTATGTCAGCGAGACGAACAACTGGCAGGTGACCGACTTCCCGACGATCAGCTCGGCCACGTACGTCACGGCGGACAATAACAACGTGTTCTTTCGCGACGTGGTCCTGCCGTTTACGACTTCGCCGAGCTGCGCGCAACGGCTTGCCGTTCTTGAACTGCGCCGCGCTCGCGAGGAAATCACGTTCTCGGCACGCTTCCGCCTCGAAGCAATGCAGGTCCGCGCCGGGGACACGGTGATGATTACCAACGAAAAACTCGGCTGGTCGTCGAAGGTCTTCGAGGTCATGGAGTGGAACTTTGCGAGCGACGGTACGCCGCCGCAGGTGTTCATTGACATGACGCTTCGCGAGACCGCGTCCTCGGTTTACTCGTGGAGCGTCTCGGACGAAATCGCCGTGCCGGACTCGCCGAACACGACGTTGCCAGATCCGTTCACGCTCGGCGCGCCAACGAACCTTTCGCTGACAGCGGACGGGACGACTCAACTCGTGCAGGCCGATGGCACGATCCTGCCGCGGATCCGCGTTGGCTGGACGCCACCGGCTGCGGAGTTTATTCAGTCGGGCGGCTCGGTCGTCATCGAATACAAGCCAAGCGCGAGCACGACCTACCTGACGTGGAACACAGTGGAGGGCGCACAGACCGAGGACTTCATTTCGTCTGACGTGAAGATCGGCACGAACTACAACGTGCGGATTTACGGCGAGAGCTATTTTGGGATTTCGACAAGCTATCTCAGCGGCTCAATCACCGTCGCAAAAGACACGACCGCACCGGCGATTCCGACCGGACTGAGCGCTGCCATCGGCACCGGCAAGGCCGTCTCGCTCGACTGGAACGACAACACCGAGCCGGACTTTTCGGAGTATGGCATTTATCGGAACGTCTCGGCAATCACGCCGGCCAACGCGAACACGGACAAGATCGCCGAGGTTCGCGCGTCGCGGTTCGTGGACACGGACGTAACCATTGGGACGACCTATTACTATTGGCTGACCGCTTACGATTCGGTTGAGAACGTCAGCGGCTTTACGAGCTACGTGCAGGCCACACCTTCGGTCATCACGGCTGGACCAATCGACCCGAGCGCGCCGGATCAGCCAAACGCTCCGACGCTGGTCAGCACGACGGTCTATCCTTCCACGGACGGCACAAGCTTTGCGCGAGTGTCGCTGACAGCGCCACCGTTGCCGACCAAGGCCGTTGCGCTCGATATCCTCTACCGGCGCACGGGCGCGAGCGATTTCCTAATCGGAAATCAAATCAACTCCGCGATTTCCTACGCCGTCACGATTGACGATTTAACCGTCGGCGAGGCTTACGAATTCGGCGCACGCGGCATTTCTTTCTCGGGTGCGTTGTCGCTTGTGTCGCCGCTGCTCAGTCTGACAGCGCCGAGCAACACGATCCTGCCGACGGCACCGACGGCTTCATTTATCGACGGGCAATTTGCACCGCCAGTTTCGCAAGGGAAAATTCCGATGTTTGCGGTTGGCATGACGATCACTGCCTCAGCGAGCACAGACATTGCGCGAGTGCAGGCAAAGGTGGCCTTGACCAACGATCCAACCGACGGTTCGTCGTGGTATGCGGACGGAAACAACAGTGTATTCGACCAAGCAATGCCGGCGAATGGCAGCGTGCGAGTGGCCTTTTACGACGTCACGGGAATGACCGCCGGATTCGGATTTGCTCGCGTCATCTCTCGCAGCGGCATCGCCTCGAACTGGACCTCGCTCGGCAGCGTGCAGGCTGACCCGTCGCTGATCAAGCGACCGCTCGGAACGGTCTCGCAATTCAACACGGACGACGTGAGCACGACCGGCATCAAGACCGGCGGCGGTGCTAGCACTCGGCAGATCAACGTGATTTTTTCCGAGTCGGTCGTTGCTACCTTGGCCGGCGGTGCGGCTTCGGAAACTTTTGAAACATCGCTGACTAATCGCGGATTCAGCGCGAAGCCCGACATCGGGATCGCGCAGTGCGCATCAGACGGCAACATCTCGGCCGCCTACGATTTCGACGCAGCGGGCAACAGCAGCGTGACCGCAGTCATCCGCGTCTCGACAATCGACGGCTCAAACATCGGCGCAGGCAATTACCGCTTCTCGGTCGAGTTCACCGACTTCACCTAATCTTATGGCCTTCCAAAAAACCATCACCCTCGCGAGCGGAGTCTCGGGAAATTACACGCGGCTGATTACCTACCGCTGGGATCGTTCGACGCGCGAGGCCGTCGCGTTGTTTGCGCTCTACCTCGATGCGCAGGCCGCGCAGGCAGGCAAGCAAGCGCTGACTCCGTTCATCGCCAAGCTCCGCCTCGACGGCGCGAAGTTCGACCTCTACCTCGGCAACGCGGTGCTGAGCGAGCACGCGGCGATTGCGCAGCTTTACGCAGCGGCGAAGGCCGAGCCGGTCTCGTGCGACTTTGGATCAAACGTCTTCGCCGACGCCGTGGACGCGTAGTGATTCCGCGCTGAGTCTGTTTTTTGTTCAGACGTAAGTCGTTGCCTATCAACGCGCACAGATTGCGTGCGATACTTCGCGCACATTTGGCTTCACATCGTCGGGCGGATGTGTAGGGTTTTGCTCATGCCAGCCGAAGCGATTTAACGCCGAGGCGCGCAATCAACCAAATGAAAATCAGCATCGACAGCGTTCAATCAGTCAGCATCCGCAACGAGTATCTCGCAGCTCATTGCAATCACGCCGAGTTCTTCGGGACGTTCCGCCACCCAGACCACTCTGAAAATCAGGACTGGTGCATCAGCCTTTACAGCGTCTGCGACGAACTGGTGTTTGCCACCAACGGCGATCCAGTCTGGGAGGTCTCGAACTGCAACGACTTTGCGGCGCTCGTCTCCGAATACGGAATCAACATCGAGGAGGCGCTCGCAGAATGAGCACCACCGAAGCACTCACCCACGCTCTGATCCTCGCGATCACCGCACCCGATCAACAGCGCGCCGACCGCGCAATCGCTCTCGCCGAAAGCATCGGCGCGGGCTGCACGGCGAAGCAGATCGCAGCGGCGAAGCGCAACGCCTCGAAGCTCACCAAATGAAATCCTCGCTCCTCTTCCTCGCGCTCTGCGCAACGGCGCACGCGGCGCCACCCGCCTCGTTCTGGCGCGCTCTGCACCTCGTCGAGACATCGGCTCGCACCGGTCCGATTATCGGCGACGGCGGCAAGGCGCTGGGACCGCTCCAGATTCACAAAAGCTACCACACGGACAGCCGCGTTGCCGGCGACTACAGCCGCGTGGCGGATCTTGAATACTCGAAGCGCGTCGCAACCGCTTACCTCAAGCGTCACGCGCCCGAGGCATGGGCCAAGGGCGACGTCGAGGTGCTGGCTCGCGTGCACAACGGCGGACCTCGCGGTCACCTCAAGGCGGCAACCAAGGGCTACGCGGCTAAGGTAAAGGCGCTTTCAAAATGAACCCACCCAACCACCCCACACCGCGCACCGACGCCGCATGGTCAAAAACCTTTCAGGGCGAGTTGAATCAATTTTGGAGCGGCAACGCTGCAAACCAAATGCGCGACGAGTGCGAAAAGCTCGAACGCGAACTCACCGAAACCGAACGCCTGCGCTTTGGTGCCGATGCGGACCGCCGCCGCCTCCGCGCCGAGGTGGAGCGGTGGAAAACCGTTGCCGCCAAGATGTCAGAGGAGCGCGAGCACAACGCCAACGAAGCGTCACGCCTCCGCGCCGAGGTGGAGCGGTTGACAACGAAGATCGGCAACCAAGCCGACAGGATACGCTACCTTGAAGGTGCAATAAACCACGCCACAGGCACGCCGCTCTCTAAGGCCATCGCCCGCGCCGAGAAAGCGGAGGCTGCGTTTGCAGACCCGCACACCCTGCACGCTCACTGCCTCCGCACGCTTACCGAGGGCCAGATCGCGCACTTGTTCGGCGAGCGTATGACCGCAATCGTCAACCGCGCCGAGAAAGCCGAGGCTGAACTCGCCGACTGGTCCGTGCTCAACCTCTGGGGCGGCACGCCCGAAATCATTCACGAGTTCGTGAAGGGACAGCAGACGCGGATTCACCGCTGCCAAGACCTTGAGGCCGAACTCACCGCGCTTGCGGCCGAGCGCGACCAGATCCGCGCCGAGGCAGATCGGTTGAACGACATCATCAACCGTGCAGGTGTGCAATTTTTTCACGACGGGACAGACGGGCAAACGGCCGCAAAAATGCTTACAGTTTTGAACGAGACCAAGCTTTTAAAAAACGAAACGCCAACTCCATGACCACCGAACAACACCTCGAACTCTTGACCGAGCTGCGCGCCATTCGCGCCGCTCTCGAAAAGCCGAAGCCAATGCTCAGCCTGACGACCGCTTCCGCACCGACCGCGACGCCGGACACCCTGCCGCTGCCAGCGGTCGAGATCCTGAACGCCGGCGACGTGCAGATCCACTTCGGGAAAAACAAAGACACGCCACTCTCGGCACTCAGCGACAAGCAGCTCCTCTGGTATGGCGCGGATCGCCCGGAGCAGCTCAAGAAGGACGGCACGCCATTTGCGCCACGCGAGGCCGACGTGTTGCTCAAGAACGCGTGCCGCACCTTGTGGCATCAGCGCAAGAGCGGCGCGCCAATCGCGCTCACGCCGCAGCCGGCAGACGACGGCGAGAACGTGCCGTTCTGATCTTTGTCGCCGGTATCGACGTAAACCAGAACCCTACGACGCCGCTGGTGGCGGTGCGAAAATACGCCAGCAACTATTTCCCCAAAAGGAAAACCCGCCGGCCAACGACGACCGGCGGGACACACGAAACACACACACGATACACTAACATGGACAACGTAAAAACAAACGAGATCGCGGTCGCAGAGACCGCCACGAAATCGCCGATTCAGTTCGGCCAACACGGAGTGCAGCTCCAATCAATTGACGAAGCCTTCCGCTTCGCCCGGGCCGTTGTCGCGAGCGGCTGGGCGCCGAAGGGCATGGAGAAACCCGAGTCGGTAATGATCGCCATTCAGTTTGGCATGGAGATCGGGCTGACGCCGATGGCGGCGCTCCAAAACATGGCCGTGATTAACGGTCGCCCGGCGATCTACGGAGACGCGGCGCTGGCGCTGGTTCGCTCCAGCGGGCTGCTCGTCTCCTACAAGGAGACCGAGGTGGGAGAGCCGGGCAAAGACACGCACGGCTTCACCGTCACGGTGCAGCGCCGCGGATTCGATGCAGCCAGCGAAACGTTCACGGTGGGCGACGCCAAGGCAGCGAAGCTATGGGGCAAGGCCGGACCATGGACCGACTATCCCAAGCGGATGTGCAAATTCCGGGCACGCGGATTCCTACTGCGTGACCAGTTCGGCGACATTCTCAAGGGACTGCGCACGGCCGAGGAAGCGCGGGACATCCCAGCAGAGATAAACGTGACGCCGCTGGCCGACAAGCTCGCGGGCGGACTATCGGAGGCGATCAGCAACTAATGAAACCACGCGAGAGAACGTCAGGAGTGCCGACCCGTCGCAAAGACGTGCACCTCGAAATTGCAAAGCCGAAGCGGAGGCAGGCCGTCGATGAGACGACTTACAGCCGAAACAAAATGGGCATCGCGGTGGACAGTCGCGGGCGATTCATCGGGCGGCGCGACATCGAAAAAGGCGCGGCACATTTCTGGAACTCACGCAAAACAAAAAACACATGAACGACAACGACACGAAAGGTCAGGCAATCATCAACGCGGCGACGGAGCAATTCCGAAGCCTGCTCGAAACCAATTTCCGCAGCATCGCGAAAGCCGCGCAAGACGGATTCATCGAGGACGAGGACCAGACGGAACCGAAGGCGAAAGCCTCGTTTACCGTCGAGTGGGACAGCCTCGCGCAAGCGCCGAAGGTCGGCGTGAAGATCGCGTGGAGCGTGCGATTCAAAGACGAGTCGGAGACGGAGATCGATCCGCTGCAAAGCAAGCTGGGGCTGGAGGTGCAGCCATGAGCGCGCCAATCAACGACGGTGGACCGGCGTTTCCTCATTTCAAAACCGATCCTTTTTCAAGTAAAGTTGAAATTTGCCCGCAAGGCGGCATGACGCTGCGCGACTGGTTCGCGGGACAGGCGTTGGCGGGATTGCTGAGCGACCAAACAATTAAGTGCATGCCCGATGATTTTGCGGAATCTGCCTATCTAGCAGCCGACGCAATGCTCGCAGCACGGGAGGCCACCAAATGAGCGCCGAAACAATCGAACAATACCACGCCAACCCGGCGATCAGTCACAGCAAGCTGGAGTGCTACCGCAGGCGGCCGGCGCTCTACTTCAAGAAATACGTCGCGAAGACGCTGGCGCCACCCGAGGACACCGGCGCTTTCCGACTCGGCTCGGCGGTGCATTGCGCGGTGCTCGAAGAAAAGGAATTCGCCTCGCGTTACATTCTGCGGCCGGATTGCGACCGGCGCACGAAGGAGGGCAAAATTCAGTTCGCCGAATTCAGCGCACAGCACGCGGACAAGACGCTCCTCGACCACGAAGAGATGGCACAGGTCGTCTCCATGCGCGAGGCGGTGGCGGCGCATCCGATCGCGTCACGGCTGCTCGCGGAAGGGATGCCAGAGATGACTTGGCGCAAGTTGCAGCCAAACGCTCTGGGCGCTCTGCAATGTCGCACGGACTGGTTCGCTCCATGCGGCTGCGACATCAGCGAGTTTCACCCTTACGCGCTGGACGTGAAGACGGTCGAGAGCCTCGACTCCGATGCGTTCCGCAACTTCGAGCGTGCGGCGTTCAGCTACGGCTATCATCGGCAAGCGGGATTCTATCTGCCGCTCATCAACGAAATCTTGGGCTATCCGGTCTCTCGGATGTATTACGTAGCGGTCGAGAAGTGCGAGCCTTACGGCGTCGCGGTTTACAAGCTCTCGGACGACGCGATTGCGCGCGGTCAGGACGAGAACATCGCGGACCTCGTGCGGCTCAAGCGCAGCCTCGAAACGAACGACTGGCCGAACATCGAGCCGACGATTCACGAACTGAAACTGCCGGGCTGGTATGACAAACAGCGATGAAGACCAACCTCGCATACAACTGGCGCATCATGCTCGTCAGTCCGGAGCATCGAATCACGGCGCATAAGACGTGCACCTACGAACAGGCGCTGATCGCGGCGGATGAACTTGAGACCGAAGTCGAGTGGCTCGTGACGGGCGTGTTTATCTCGCGAATGCCATGAGCGACTTAATCACAATCGCCACCGTCACGCTCTGCACCGGCATCGGATATTACGTCGGCCACGCGCTCGGCAAACGACGCGGGCGAGACGAGCAATGGGTCAGCGACTACCTCGCTTACGAACGCAAAACACAGGCCGGACGGGACAATCTCGGACGGTTCAAAAAACGAAAGGCAAATTATGGTAAGATCAAAATCCCAGCATCAAAAAACGAATCATGAGATTGATCGGCGGCTGCTCGAAATGCAGTCACCGAGCGAGATCGTCCGCGTCATGCGAGGCGCAACTCTGAGCAATGTCCACGCGAGAGCGCGGAGGCTCGGGCTGGCGCTGCACCGCATCACGCCGGCCGAGCGGGATCATCTCGTCTGGCTGCGGAAGGGGGCGAAGAAATGAACAAAGAAAAACAACGTATCGCCATCGCGGAAGCGTGTGGCTGGAAGATGCACGATCACCCCGACGCAATGAAGCTCAAGCAGGGTTGGACCATGCCAGAGAAGTGGTGCATGGACCCAAAGGGCGTTTTGCGCTTTAACCATCACACCCCCGACTACCTCCACGACCTTAACGCCATCCATGAGGCGGAGAAGGTGCTGAACAACGTCCAGCGAGAGCGGTATCGCACTGAGCTGGTTTACAGCCAAGCCGGAAGAGATGTGTTTGCGACCGCCGCCCAACGCGCAGAGGCTTTTCTCATCACGATTGGCAAATGGGAGTACGACAAATGAACACCTTCATTTTCGGCGACCCGAAGGGCCAACCGAGGGCGCGAGCCTTCGCCCGCAAGATGGGCGCGAAGCACGTTGCGCGGATGTATGAAAGCGACGTGGCGGACGCGTGGAAGCGCGCCGTGGACCTCGGGATCGAGCGCGAGCTAAAGGCGGCGGCGGTGATGGCCGATCCGTTTGGAGCGTTCGACTGCAAACTGATGTTTTTCTTTCGCCGGCCGAAGTCGCATTACGGCAAGGCTGGGCACGTGAAGGCGAGCGCACCCGTTTGCCACGTCAGCAAGCCGGACGCGGACAATCTCGCTAAGCTTGTGCTGGACCGCATCACGCGGGGCGGGCGGATCTGGCGGGACGACTCGCAGGTCGCGAAACTCCACGTCGAAAAATATTGGGCGATCACCGACGCCAGAATTGGGGTTTACGTGAGCGTGCAGCGATTCGAGGGGAGCGAGGCTTGACGCGTGGAGCGGATCGCATAAACAGGAACCGAGGCCGTGAAAAGCCTACAACCACTAATGACTGTTCAAACTTTAGCCAGCCAATCGCGCGGAGGCATTCAGTGGTGCCAATTTTCACCCGCGCGTTTGGTTGGCTTTTTTTATGAACTGGATCAATATCAAAACT
>Ga0208857_1000036_pt1 | contig 33782 bp, 31 predicted proteins | sample LakMenEpi05Nov12_FD_150674 | JGI IMG/M metagenome (GOLD analysis project Ga0208857, IMG submission 150674) | Freshwater microbial communities from Lake Mendota, WI - 05NOV2012 deep hole epilimnion (SPAdes) | ecosystem: Environmental > Aquatic > Freshwater > Lake > Epilimnion/Euphotic zone ... | reverse complement strand
GCAGGTGATGTAGTTACGGAAGCCTACAACGATGCTTTAGGTGGTGTAGATACAGTATTCTCCACCGTGAACTTCACCCTGGGATTTGGACTAGAAAACCTGACATTAACTGGTGCTGGTAATATTAATGGTACAGGGAATGGCAATAACAATGTGATCACTGGTAACGGTGCCAATAACATTCTTAATGGTGGCTCAGGTAAGGATACCCTGACTGGTGGGTTAGGTGCTGATACATTTGTATTCAACAACAAATTTGAAGGCATTGACATCATCAAAGACTTCCAGTGGACACAGAATGATAAAATCCAGGTTAGCAAAATTGGATTTGGTGCTACCTCCTTGAGTCAGTTCAACTATAACAACCTCAATGGTAATTTGTCCTTCCTAGGGACTACATTTGCCACAATTGAGAACAAGCCATCAGGCTTTGCGGTTTCCTTAGATGTTGTATTAGTCTAGATATCTTCTTCGGAGAAGATCTTGATGCGTCTGGGTTGTAGGTTGATTCAGCAAACCCTAAATAGGACTTACGCTGCTAAAGAAAAGGGTGACTTGATTTACAGCTAAATATCCTGTACAAACTCCGTTAAGAATCTAAACGCTTTCAAAATATAATTAGCACAATCTTGAGGAGAACTATTATAAAATGATGGCCATGCAGTAGCTTTATCTTCATCATAATAATCGCTGCGATGGGGATGATTTTCTAACCACGCTAACCGCACTGCATGACCGATTAACACATCTAAAACCATATATTCCTCAATTTGCAACTTAGGGTTATTAGCCACGATTGTAGCCAATTCCATCAAAGCTTCTACATTGACTTGGCGATATTCTGGGGCTTCAATTTTATTCAGCAAATGTTCAACTAATAAAGCAAAATTTCTTTCTCCTGCGGTCATTTCTGAAAGCATGACTTCACTTTCTAACCGATTCCGTCGTTCTAATTTATCACCAATGACTAAACCTTTGCAATGCTGCATTAATAACCAAACTTGTTTAAAAAAGTCTTTGGGTACACGATTTAATGCACCTTCTCTTTGACGAAATCTGCGCCAACCATCAAGAGGAACTTCTGTTTCTTCACTAATTACAGGTAGCACAACCCAAGCAATATCACTTTCTTTTTGTTTGACGTGCAATGATTCCTGTTGACGTAATAAATTACTTACGCCACTATATCCAGTTAACACTTGACGTAAACGCATTTTCACTTCAAAAGGTGAAAGCTGCATTAATTTTTCATAAGCTTCATCTTGGGTGAGGATGAATTCTCTGGCTATATCGCTAGTAATTAAAAGAATTAAATAACCAACTCTTAGTGTTAAAAATCCGCGAAACAATTCTGGTTCTGATTTGATTAAGACACCGAGATAAATAAGAATTTCTTGCGTTAAAACTCTATCCCGAATATCCTCACGACAGAAGTTATTAATTTTCTCAGTAATCTCACTTCCAGAGATAGGAACAACTATCAGAGAAGCTTGACTGTAAGCCCTCCCCACTGCTATTTGCTTACCTTGAACCAAAATACTCGTTATCGCATCTGATAAGCCAATATCGAGCATTTGGCGTAAACCCGCAGCCCGTCGCACCACCGCCCACAGCCCTAAATCTCCGGCTTTGGTATAGACTTCATCGAGTAAATCCGCTACAGTGACAGCATTAGTTGTCCCAGCATATCCTGTATCAAATTCTAAACCCTGTAACCGCGTTAAAGTTTGCAGTAATTCAATTTGCTCATAAATGTTTTCTGATGAGCGTAAATATTCTAATAATAAATCTAAGTTAGTTTCGCATTCCATTTGGAATTCTTGGGTATGTCCCAAAGACCAACTTTTTTCTAAATTAGAAGTCAGGTAATAACAGCGAATTCTCTGATTTATGACTGATGATTGCGATAATTCTGTATCTGATAAAAAATCAATTCTTTGAATTGCGGCTGTCAGCATTAATTGATTCAATTTTCCTAATTTTACCTGGACTCCATGACAAATACCATCCTTGAGTTCCTGCATTAATTCTAATAATGCTTCTGACCCAGTTTCTAGCATTGTCCGAGTAATCATTAAGGTTAAGGTCGGACGACCTAAATCACTCCAGTATTTTTGAATATAAGCCAATTCACCTCTAATTTGATCTACCAAAAAATGATAATCAAGAGTTAAATAAAACTGTTGAGAATCTAGAAATGATGGTAAAAAGACAACTGTTTGCTCTCTAATCCGAAAGAATCTTGATATCGTCAAACTTCTCAGTCGTCGCAAAGGACGACCCGTTAAACCCAGTTGATCATTTCTGCCAATTTGTGTATAAATTTGGGAAAGTTCTTCAGATTTCCTAATTTGAATTGGTGCGATTTGGGTAGGAGTTTGGGTTTCGATTCCATATACTTCTAATTGTGTTTGTAGGGCTTCATCTTCTGCTATTAAAGCAATTTGGACTAAAGCACTGCGGTTTTTACCGACATTCAAATGTCTACCTAAAGGATCAATATCTCCTAGTGAAATTAAACCTTCACTTAACATTTCACCTAAATAATATAAACTTTGCGCCCAAACTAAAGGAATATTTTCATTAGGTAAGCGTAATTGAGACTGAGGATCTAATTTCTCAGCTTCTATATTTTCTTCAGGAACATAATAAACTTCTGGTAATAGCTGTAACCCGTTCTGTTCTACCAACAATGATTTTAAAAGTTCTTGATATTTCTGAACTTGTGCTTGTTCACCGCGAAATAATCCATCAAGAACTAAATAAGTGAAAAACAATGGCCATTCACATTCAATATGTTCAAATTGTTTAAGTTCACCAGGTTCATAGTGTAAACGTTCGGTATCTTCTAAAACTGTTTGATGTCCATCTCTTAAAAACCGTTTACAACCATATTTGCCTTCTAATTTACTAATAATTTCTTTAAAGGTGCGTTCTCGCAATGCCTCATCTTTCACCGCAAAAGCGGGATAACTAATAATACTTAATAACGCCGCATCAACTTCTTTAGAACCTGATTCTCTCGGTAATAATGATTCTAAAGTAATTCTGGCTCTAGCGATTTCATCTGGTAAAACATGAATTACTGATGCTTGACTACCATGAACACCAAATAAGTTTAATCCATTTATAGATTCTAAAGCTGCTTTAGCCATTCCCAAAGAACTGGCGTTTAATTCTGCACTACCATGATTAATTTTATTTCCCCGTTCCCAAATCCCAAAATCCGGTGTTCTGTAAGCTCGACCAATATAATAAACTAGGTTTTGGACAAAGTTAACTTCATCCAATGTAAAAATAATTGATAATCCGCTGGCGGTCATTTGTGCCAACATTAATAAAAAGATAGATGTCGCGTCAAGTTGCAAATGTCCCCATTCATCATCACCGACAACAATATCACCTGTGGCTGTATTGTATTTGGCGTGAAGTCCATCTAATAAAGATTGTGTATGTTTAAATTTTTCAACCTTATGGGATTGTCGCATCATGGCAAACAATAGACCACGCATTAGTTTAACAACACTATGTTCTAATTCATAGGTGCGACCATGATCATGATCTAACTTGCGATAAGCTAGGGCTAAACCCCAAACTGCTAAAATACTATAAACATTATCTCGCACCCAGGCATCTGTATAATCGCCATGAGCAGTAATAGCGGTACTCGCTGGTAATAAACCAGTAATCGGGTTTTGACGCGCTAAAATAATTGTCTTGATTTGCTGATAGTAAAAATCTAAGCGAATTGGTGGTGTTGTGGATGTGTTCATTATGGTGATGAGAAAATTTAACTTTGTCGTTGTGAGGTTAATAAATAAAAAAGTTGTATAATTTCCTCTTTTGGTGTATGTAACAATTATCGAGAGGAGAATTTTTTTGAGTAGGTAGGATAGATTACAATTATAGTATGCGACGTGACTCTATTTTCTATTATTTATTTCAAACATATCCAACCATACTGTTTGAGTTATTGCCAAATCCTCCAGCAAATGCGGCTAATTATCGCTTCGATTCGGTAGCGGTAAAAGAACCAAAGTTTGAAATTGACGGGGTGTTTCTATCACCAGAAACCGAAACTCCTGGTGTTGTTTATTTTTGTGAGGTGCAATTTCAAAAAGATGAACGACTGTATGAGCGGTTATTTGGGGAATTATTTCTCTATTTTTACAGAAATAGGGAGCGTTTTCAAGATTGGCAAGCGGTGTTAATTTATCCAACTCGGAGTACGGAACAAGAGGATATTCACCCCTATCGCGCACTTTTAAGTTCGGAACAAGTCCATCGAGTATATTTGAATGAATTGGGAGAATTTGAGGAATTACCCCTTGATGTCAGTTTGTTGGTATTGACAACTCTAAAACAAAACAAAGCCCCAGCAGCAGCGCGATATTTAATCAATCGTTGTCAGCAGGAGTTACAAGAACCAGCAGCTAGACGTGGCATAATGGAAATAATTACCACGATTATTTCTTATCGGTTTACTAGTTTAAGTCGTGTGGAGATAGAAGCAATGTTAGGCATAAGTTTTCAGCAAACTCGCTTGTATGAAGAACTCAGAGAAGAAGCTACCGAATTAGGTATGCAGCAAGGTATGCAGCAAGGTATGCAGCAAGGTATACAGCAAGGTAAACAACAAGGTAAACAGGAGGGGGAAGTAAATCTGATCCTGCGGTTGTTATCTAAAAGATTTGGGGAAGTTCCTAATCGGCTAAAAATGCAGATTGAGAAGTTATCTTTGGAACAATTGGAAGCTTTAACTGAGGTGTTTTTAGATTTTGTAAGTTTAGATAATTTGGTTGTTTGGTTGCAAAATTTAGAAGTTTCTGAGTAGTAAAAGCGCGGGTTTCTTTTTGTAAAGAAATATTAAAATATCTAAGCCAGTAAATAAATGTATGTAACTATTACAACGCTATATTTACTGGCTTTGTCAAAGGTACTATTAAATCTTATAAAATAGTAGGATTAGGAGCTTCTGGTGCAGGAAAAACCGTATTTCTATCTAGTTTATATAAAGAACTATCCACACAAGGTAAATATGGTTTTTATGTGGATGTAGAAAACTTAATTTTTCGGATATTTCATCCAACTAAAGCTGATATTAAAGAAGGAGATATCACGGAAAAGCTAAAAGATGGTTTTGGCAGAGAAATTTGTTTTATTGAAGGGTTAGTAATTCGACAGCAGTTAGAAAATATTTGGGGAAATATACAAAAAATAAAATATAGACAGATGAGTAATTTGTCAGTTCGCTAAAAATGTAGGTTGGGTTGAATGAAATAAAACCCAAAGAAACACCAATAATTTTAATTGTCACCAATCAGGATATCCAGGATTAAAGGATTTACAGGATGTTATTGTTTATTAGTAGGTTGGGTAGAATGAAACCCAACAAAATCATCATTGTCACCAATCAGGATATTCACCGATGAAAGGATGTACAGGATGATTTTTTTACTTAGGAAAAAATGATATATATTAAGTAATGATATAATATTTTTAAATCCTGATACAAACAGAAAAGTAATCAATAACATCCTGTACATCCTCAAATCCTGGACATCCTGATTCAGACAAAATAGAAATTTTCCAATGATATAAAAAACATCCCATAAACATTCACAAAAAAATTATAAATCACAATCCTGTATATCCTCAAATCCTGGCTATCCTGATAGCGTAGTGTGGCCTTAGCCATTTATGACCAAAAAAATACCTAAAAACCCATACACCAAAAGACTTTCAACCCCCTTCCCATTCCCTACTATAGCTTTTCTCCTGTTTGTTCTTGAGTGAAGGCGAACTTTATCCTAAAATGGCCAGTAGGCATTTGGTGAAGTGGTTGATTTTAATTGCCTCTTCCTCCTAAAAACGAATCAAAAGCAGTTAAAAGTAAGATAAGTCACCTGTGAGTAGCTCCTAAACAAAAGCTAACAGCTTGATATTGGATGCTCAAAAAAGGTAGGTTAGATGTTTTGAGTATCTTAGAGAGTATGATGAAAACTATGAAAGCTGAAGATATTGATTTTCCAGTGCTACACTCAGAATTATTCTTGCGTCATCGTCTACAGGTAGTAGAGGAATTGTGGGAGTCGGTGCTGCGTCAAGAATGCGGTCAAGAAATGGTGGATCTTTTGCGTCAACTGCGGGATTTATGTTCCCCAGAAGGACAAGCCACAAATGACCTAGCTGCCTCTGCTGTAGAATTGATTGAACAATTGAATATCAATGAAGCAATTCGTGCGGCGCGTGCCTTTGCGTTGTACTTTCAGTTGATTAATATTATTGAGCAGGAATACGAGCAAAAGCAGCAATTAAATCGCTATACTGGGGAAACTGACGAGGACGTTTTCCCCAGTATAATTTATTCCACTAATCAACGAGATGAAGAATTACCTGTTACGAAAGAAATAGGTAGCGACTTAATGACAGCAGAAACTCCCCAAAAAGGAACTTTTGCGGCTTTATTTCCCCTGTTATTTAAGTTGAATGTCCCACCCCAACAAATTCAACGCCTGATTTCCCAACTGGATATCCGCTTAGTTTTCACTGCACACCCGACGGAAATTGTCCGTCATACTATCCGGGATAAACAGCGTCAGGTAGTCCATCTTTTGCAAAAACTAGATGAAGCCCAAAATCGTGCTAGTAGCTATCCTTGGGAAACCTTGGAAGTAAAGGAAAGATTACTGGAAGAAATTCGCCTCTGGTGGCGCACTGACGAATTGCATCAGTTTAAACCAACGGTTTTGGATGAAGTAGATTATGCTCTTCACTACTTTCAGGAAGTGTTGTTTGATGGTATTACGCAACTATACAAACGCTTCAAATATTCTTTGGGAGAAACTTTTCCCTGGTTACAACCACCGACGACAAATTTTTGCTCTTTTGGTTCTTGGGTAGGTTCAGACCGAGATGGTAATCCTTCGGTGACACCGGAGGTAACGTGGAAAACCGCTTGTTATCAACGAAAAATGGTGTTAGAGCGGTATATTAAGTCAGTTAAAGAGTTAGTGTCTTTATTGAGTGTATCTATGCACTGGAGTGATGTACTACCAGATTTGCTAGAATCTCTGGAGTTGGATCAATCACAGTTAAGTGGGGTGTATGATGATTTGGCGTTGCGTTTTCGCCAAGAACCTTATCGTCTAAAATTATCTTACATTCTCAAGCGGTTGGAAAATACCCGCGATCGCAATTTGGCTTTATATAATCGGGAAACGCCAAACAATGAAGATGCACCTATGTACAGAACGGGTGCGGAATTTTTAACAGAATTGTTGTTAATTCAACGCAATTTAACGGAAACAGGTTTAAGTTGTCGAGAATTGGAAAATCTGATTTGTCAAGTGGAAATATTTGACTTTAATCTTACCCAATTAGATATTCGTCAAGAATCATCTCGTCATGCTGATGCTATCAATGAGATTCTCGAATATTTGCAACTTTTACCCCAGTCCTACAACGAATTATCAGAAGCACAAAGAATCGCTTGGTTAACTTCAGAATTGCAAACTCGTCGGCCATTGATTCCCGCTGAGTTACCATTTTCGGAAAAAACCAATGATGTAATTGAAACCTTCCGAATTTTGCGATCGCTACAACAAGAATTTGGCATTAAAATCTGTCAAACTTATATTATTAGTATGTGCCGCGAAGTTAGCGACGTACTAGAAGTTTTACTCTTAGCTAAAGAATCGAGTTTATTTGATCCTGTAGTTGCAGTGGGGACAATTCGCATTGTTCCTCTGTTTGAAACAGTAGAAGATCTACAACGTTCTAGAGGCGTAATGCGGGAACTGTTTGAATTGCCTTTATATCGGGCAATGCTGGCTGGAGGTTACGCCGCAATTAATAGTGAAGAACAAGCACCTCCATCTATTTCTACTCTAAATCCTAACTTACAAGAAGTAATGTTGGGCTATTCCGATAGTAATAAAGATTCTGGTTTTTTAAGCAGCAACTGGGAAATTCATAAAGCTCAAAAATCACTTCAGAAAATCGCCGAAAGTTACGGTGTAAATCTGCGGATTTTTCACGGACGAGGCGGTTCTGTGGGACGTGGTGGCGGTCCTGCTCATGAAGCGATTTTAGCCCAACCAGGTCACAGTATTAGTGGCCGGATTAAAATTACCGAACAAGGGGAAGTCTTAGCTTCTAAATATTCCTTGTTAGACTTGGCTTTGTATCACCTAGAAACTATCACCACAGCCGTAATTCAAGCCAGTTTACTAGGAACAGGGTTTGATGACATCGAACCTTGGAATGAGATCATGGAAGAATTATCTCATGCGTCGCGTCAACACTATCGTAACCTAATTTATGAACAACCTGATTTCATTGACTTCTTCCACCAAGTCACCCCCATTGAAGAAATCAGCCAATTGCAAATTAGTTCTCGTCCAGCCCGTCGTCCATCTGGTAAAAAAGATTTAAGTAGTCTGCGAGCGATTCCTTGGGTATTTAGTTGGACACAAACCCGGTTTTTATTACCTTCTTGGTATGGAATTGGTACAGCCTTACAAGAATTTTTGGACGCAGAACCAGAACAACATTTGAAATTACTTCGCTATTTTTACCTCAAATGGCCATTCTTTAAAATGGTGATTTCTAAAGCCGAAATGACATTAGCAAAAGTAGACATGGAAATGGCACGTCACTATGTTGATGAATTGTCTAACCCAGAAGACAAACCTCGATTTGAGACAGTTTTTGCCCAAATTTCCAGCGAATTCTTTCTGACCAGAGATTTAGTTTTAAAAATCACTGGACACCAAAAACTATTAGATGGTGATCCAGTATTGCAACGTTCTGTACAATTAAGAAATGGAACAATTGTGCCTTTAGGATTTATTCAAGTTTCCCTATTAAAACGCCTTCGTCAATCAAAAAATGCCCCCACAACCGGAGTAATTCACTCTCGTTATAGCAAAGGAGAATTACTCCGAGGAGCATTATTAACCATCAACGGAATTGCTGCCGGCATGAGAAATACAGGCTGATAAAAACCAAAAAGCAAAAGGCGTAATTTCTTCCTTTGCGCCTTTGCTCCTTTGCGCCTTTGCGCGAAACAAAAATATGATCAAAAAACGCATTCTTATTTGTACCTTTTTGGCACTTTCTTCCGGTTTTTTTACTGCTTTAATAGCTGGACAAATCACCGTAATGCAACATAGCCAAAAATGTCAAAACCAGACTTGGGGATTTAAACAAATGTGCAGCGCTTTAGTGACTCCGGGTGCAAGTTGGCAAGGAAGCACTGCGGGACTGTGGACAGGGACAATTTTAGGGGCATTTGTGGGTGGGTTGATTACTCGTAAATCTAGTGATTGGTAATTGGAGATATGGGTTTTTTTACACTTCTGGTTCTACTCCTAAAGCGCGTAATTGGGCAATTAGGCGATAGCGAAGCGCTCCGTAGGAATCGCTTTTTTCTTTTTCATTTTCAGCCCGTTGGCGTTCATATTCAGCCTGTTGGCGTTCACTTTCAGCCCGTTGGCGTTCATATTCGGCTGTTTCATGACCATCAAGCAACAAATTACCATCTAAATCCCACCAACGCAGCCAAGGTAACTCCATATTTTGATATGTCCCTTGCCAAATACCTAATTCTACGCCCATAGGTGTAATCGGATAATGACCTCGTTTATTTGGTGGCAATAAATGATATTGTCCTTCCATCAGATGATATACTTCCACGCTGGCTTTACTAACTTCGTAAATGCCATAAAAGGCAGGTTTAATCACTTGTTCATAAATCCAAAATTTCCCCTGCCAAGGTGTTTTATCTCTTTCTTCTGTGCCATTTCCTGATACAAATTCTAAAGCAATTAATGGGGCAATAAATTCTTGCCAAAGCACATAGGAACGTCGAACTTTACCATTTAATAATGGTGGCACATGAGGAACATAAAACCAATCTGGGGCTTCTGCACCTCGTTCTGGTGGTTCAGTTATTCGCCAATAAATACCGCTATCTTGACCTATAGCATATTGTCCATCAGCGTGGAGTTTTTGTAATACTGGAATGATAGATTGAGTTAGTAGAATACTTTGAGGATGTTCCTGGAAATTTTTTACAAATAGTCCGTTAGATTCTGGTAGTTGAGTATGATCTGGAAGGCTGGTTTGTGTATAGGGAGGATCTGCGGTAAAGGTCATAATGTCCTCGTGTTTTATAAGGTTTATTGTAGGATGACAATGAACAAATTATAACAATAATTTAGAGGGTGTTTGAATTTACCTGAATTTACCTGAATTATCAGCGATAAAAGTCCTGAATTTACCTGAATTCTTGAATTACCAAAGTAGGTATCATCCAAGGGTGTGGGAAAAACCACTTCCAGGAAAGAACTTCAGAAACAGATAACATTTTGGGTAATTTATGAGAAAGTTAACTTCCTTTTTGGCTGCTATCCTTAGCTTTGTTGTGTGTCTAGGTGGAGTAAGTCCTGCTTTAGCTCAACAAGCTCCTCAGCCTCCATCTCGTGGGATAACCACCCTTTACGTCACTCCAGAACAACAGGCACAAGGAGTGGACGTGTATGGGAATATCTTGAAATATGATGTAGCTATACCTAATCCTGACCTAAGTGCGATGTTGCCTGAAAATTTAAGCGATTTTCCAGCGGCTTATCAACCAATACTCGAACAGGGTCGAAAGAACAACGGAACTAATGGCTCATTTACTGAAGGTTGGTTTGATTTCCAAGCTGCAAGTGCTGTAACTCCTGGAACTAACACACTTTTCACTATTGACGCTCCCTTGAACGGCAGAATATACACTGTAGTAGCTGGAAAACCTTCAAGTCAATGCCCTCTGAAGATTGAAGAAACTGCAATTGCTTTTTTTGATAATGTAGGAGCAGCAGAATCAAAGGCTAATGAATTAGATGCAAACGGATACTTGGTCTATGTTTCTCCTTCAGATAATTTGACCATCAAGGCATTTTCACAACTTTTCTATGACCAAGCTACTGGCAAGAAAAAAACCAACTCAGCTTGTTTCTTAGTTTCAGGCGCTACTGAAAAAGTTACAACTGATTTCCAACAAATCTTCCCTTTACTTCCACGTCAATTACAACAGCCAGCACGTCAAGCACCATTTCAATACTTTCCTAGAACTGGCAATTTCATCTATCTTGTCAATGCAAGAAAGACTCTGAAGGAGGACACTGTTATCCGTAATGTTGATTTTCTTGTAAATGTGATTTCTGGTTCGTTGAAAGGTAAACAATTTAAAGGGTCTTTTACCTATAATCCCTTATTGCTTAAAGGTAAGGGACAGGAAACAATCAACGTTCTGAGCGCAGAATTTAACTACTTGAGTAAATACACTGAAACACCTAACATTTCATTCACTGATGGAAATTTTGAGAGACTGATTTGGGTTTCTGGTAAATCTACTGAGCGATTTGGCTTTAATGCCGGCTTTCGGCGAGAACAATTTGGCCGCCCTGAAGAAGCTTTTATCCGAAACGGGAAAGACTATTTTGCTTATCTCAATGCAGGCACTTTTGTTGACGGGGCTGGAACAATAACATATACGACCAGATAAACTGTCTGAAAAGTGCGATCTCCGAGATTGTAGGGTGCGTTAATAAAGTGTGATGCACCATCCCTATAACTAAAAACGGTGGGTTAGCAACAGCTTAACCCACCCTACGCAATAAGAGCGATCGCTTTTTTGTTGAGAGCAGGGTGATCATCCGCACACTTTGATTTAAAATACAGTTGCTTTTTGACAAAATATCAGAGGTATAAGTTAAATCATGAAATTTCAACCTGTTTCCCATAGCTGGGTAGCTCTACACCCAAAACCCCAAGGAGTAATTCAATTTGTTGGTGGGGCTTTTTTTGGCACATTTTGGCCAATGCTTTTTTATCGTTCTCTACTTCAACGATTATTTAATGATGGTTATACGATTGTAATTTTACCATTCAATTTTACGTTTGACCATTATGCTGAGGCTGGCTTTTTAATCAGAGAACAGTATGAAATTATGCCAGAACTTGTCAGAAGAGCAATATTTGCTGGCTATGAATATGAACCCTATTTGAGTGACCAAAACTTTTCCTGGCTAGGTCATAGTATTGGTTGTAAATATATTGCGCTTTTGGAAGCCTTTAGTGCCTTACCTGTTGTTGGTGAACCTAGTGATCCTCAATATCCTCATAATGTTGAAAAATTGAGGAAATTTATTGATTCAACAGTTAGATCAGCGAATACAAAAGGTTCTCAAGAAAATATTAATGGTAAGGTCGAAAGTATATTTACAGACCTCTTAATTCTGATTAGTGATTTAGAAATCAAGCGTAAAGAGACTGAACGATTAATTAAATATTACATTAAGCGAGAAGCCAATTTCGACCAATTGCAAGATAACATTAAAATCACTAGCATCTTTATTAAGAATCAACCATCTTTACTATTAGCGCCTGTAAATACAGGTCTTGATAGTGCTATCCCCCAACCTTTAGCAGGTATAGTTATTGGCTTAGGTGTGAATGTGAAACCAACCCCAGATGAAACCTATGCCTTAATTAAAGAAGGTGATTTATTTAATCTCATGGGGTTAACTGCGTTCAAAAAGGATAAACTTGCTGCAACAACTTGTGAATGGTTTGAAGATAAGTTTAAAAAACCACCTAAAGGTTTTAGAGAAAATTTAAAAGGTGGACATTTAAGACCATTGGGTATTCAATTGGGCAATTTTGTGATCAATTTTCCAATTCCCACTATTGGGTCTATGAAAAAACGAAATATAGAGTTTGAATCTCCTGTAAGTCAATTATTCCAACGTTTAGAAGATAAGCAAGCTAATCATCAAAAATAGCAAATAAGAGTTTATTTGCCTAACTCCTCATTACATCCCCAAAATAATTTCGATATAGTTGACAACGCGGCTCAACTTCATTACCTGTAGGCTTTACCAAACCCATATTTTTCAAATGATAGGCTGATATTGTTTCCAATCGCACTGGTTGAGGAGAATTAATCACTGTTTGAAATGCTGTGATCAGTTTCGGTTGCTGTTGCAACTTCAACCAGTGTTCGCGTAAATAATGACGATAAATACCTGCATCCGTAGAGGCTTCTGCTAACAACTTGTGTAGGGTGATATCTGGATAATTTTTGAGGTGAGAAAATGCCAATTTCAATAAGTAAGGATGACCACCTACTAATTTAGGACTTACGCATTGACAGGAAATACCAAATAGGGGGTATGACTTTCAGGGATTTAAACCCGATTTTTCGATGATTTTTTAGCGATCGCTATTTATCTAGACTTCATCCGCAAAGCCTGAAACGACCAAATATCGTTCATACACATGATAGTTAATTTGTACAGTGCGTAAGTCCTATAATTGTATTAAGGGATCTACTAAAAATGAATCTTCCACTAATCCATATTGTTGGGCAAATATCTGAACCTCCTCTTTAGTTAATTCTGGTAATTCTATGGGTAATCCTATATTAAAAGATGATTGATTAATATTTGGGTGCATATAAACGTCCGTAGAATAGGCGATCGCTAACCGGAGTTTTTTCCAGTTGGAACGGTTTCTAGCTTTCTCATACCAAAAACGTAACAATCCAAGAAATTCTTCATAAACTTCAGGATAAGGGGAAAGCACATCTACATCATCTATATATAAAACTAAAGGACTATCATTTGCTGCTAATAAATATGTTTCTAAATAAGTTGTACAACTTATTTTAGCACCCATCCCTTCTTCATCCCAATAGTCATCTAAGCGATTGGGTAGGTTGAGTTCTCGACTGAGATTCAGACAAAACCAGCGTAGAAATTTATTCAAGTTTCCAAAGTGAGTTTTCTTATCTGCCATATCTAAACTTAAACTAACTATGCGATAGTCTTCCTTGGATAACTTCAGTAATACCCGCTCCATTAAGGAAGTTTTGCCCATTAATCTAGGTGCTTTTAACCAAATTAAAGAACCAGGTTGCAAGAGATTTTCATAGCAAATAAATTCGAGAAAATAGCGATCTATATATAATTTTGTATTTAGTAAGCTGTGTTTAGCTTGGCTGAGTAAGTAATATTCATCTGTAAATTGCTTGTGCCAACATTGCTTTTCCCAATATCGTTTTAGGGCTTCTTTAAAATTACTTTTTTTAACTTTCTCTCCTATAGCTTCTGTCAATAATTTCCAAAGTTTGGGTGCAATATCTTGACTAATATAACTGGTTGTGTAATTGTGTTTGCTCGCTATTTGACTATATTCTTGTCGTTCCCAAGCTCCCTTAATGACAATTATTTCTACATCAGTTAATGATCTATAAAATTTTGTCAAAACAGCTTGGTTAGCAATTTCAATTGCCTGATATAATTTTAAATCCATGTTAAGTAAGTTGGCGTTAAAAATTGTCTTTATAACAAGGGAACAGGGAATAGGTTTTGATGATTTTTACTTTTTGTTACATATTTTGTTTTTTTGTGCTTTTCTACTTATTTTATTAATTAGCACCCCTTTGAAAAGCTTGGTTGTGGATTAAGTAGGTAAACAAAATAAAAATGAGGGGTATTGCGTTTTGTAAAATGGCTGAAACTCAATCAGAATATTGCATTGAGACAACTTTACATACCGTTACATACCTTTAAATTTTCCTGTTTACCTACTTACTTCAATTTTAATAGTATCATATAGTGCGATCGCCTGATCCTGTAGGGTTCGTTACATTTCATTAACGCACCACTCCTATGATTAAATTCGGTGGGTTAGGGATAGCGTAACCCAACAAATAAAGTTTTCTACCACTAAAATAGAAGTATTATAGATGCGATCGCTCAGTTACACTAATTTTAGTATTAAGACAATATGCTAAAATGTGGTGAGGTGAAAGCAAATGCCAACAGTTCTATATATAAGGGGATGGCGATTTTTCTTTTATTCAGACGAAGGAAATGAGCCGATTCATATTCATGTGCAGAAAGGAGACAGTGAATGTAAATATTGGCTAGACATCGATCTGTACGAAATTCGTGAGGCTTATTCATATCAAATGTCATCACGAGATACGCGGGAAGTCAAGAAGATCATCTTGCAAAACTTTGATGAAATAGTAGATGAATGGCAAACATTTAGGAATTGGCAAAATGGATAAGCAATACAACATATCAAATATTGACTTTAATGGAGAGTTGATGATTCTATCAGTAGATGGAAAAACTTATCAAATCCCAATTATCCAAGCATCTAAGCGACTTGCTCAAGCAACAGATATGGAGCGCAAAATGTATCGTATTTCGACCTCTGGTTATGGTATTCATTGGTACGCCATTGATGAAGATTTGACAACTAAAGGACTAATCAAACTAGCAGAGATCGCCAAGACAGCTTAAAGTGCGATAGTGAAGCACTGCTGCAAGCAGATCGACCCTCATCCTGAATCTATGAAATCAAGGGTGGGATTTGTTCTAACGAAACTAAACCATTCTCTTCAAAATCAATCTCCAGATGATATCCTGCCATCAAAGCCGTTCCCAATAAAGGTTTAAAACCAGATGCTAAAATAGGAACTACTTTTTCTCGATTATCCCAAACAATTGTTGCTAAATGTATAGATAACAACGTCTCCCTACCATCGGCTAATCTAGCAAGCGTAGTGGAATATAACGGCAGATTCATCGCGCTGACGGCTTGTGGTGGTAAGGTAAGATGGTCGTTGAATCCAGTATCAATAATAAAATTAATAGAAAAATCTCGTTGTGTCGGTAAACGAAAAATTACTGGCACAATCGCTTTGCTATCGATCAATCTCCCGTAAATCATTTGACAGTACGCTCAATCGCTCCCCCAAAGCTGACAGCAACATCATAACCAATCCGCATCGTAAATAATCTGGCATTTGGTTTCTTTTGCTTTAACTTTAATGCAGTTTCTACGCCAGTTTTATCAATTCCGTATTCGCCGGTTTCCGCATCAATTACAATCATTTTGCCAATGTGATCATCACATTCCACTTGTTGACGAATGCCATTTTCGTAAAATTGTTTAGCCCTTTGGGCAACTTCTTCTATGGTCCAAAAAATAGCCTGCATGATCATTAAACCTCCTTTATGCTGTTTAATTATTTTAGCTGAATTTTAACCTGTATAGTTGGATTGAGGGAAACTTGAGAAATTTCTACACCTAATCGAAAATAATGAATAAAGTGATATAATTCTGCCAATTTATCTTCTGGGAAAAGATTTATTTCTGTAATAACTTTTGTGCGTAGGCTTAAAGAATCCATAGCAAATTAATGTAAATTAATCAAGCGATAAGTTAATTATATAGCAGAACTAGCGGAAAAATTTATTCTAGCTGAACCGTCCCTGTTCCCTATTCCCTGGTAAAATATTTCAACATCTCTGAAAATACGTTACCATGACTACTGAAAATACCACGGGTGCTGATGCTATTGATAGAGCGATATCAAGGGGAATTGATTTTGATGGTTCTCCTATTCCCATAGTTAAATTAGACCTATATGAACAAGTTATGGGTTTAGAATCAAGCAGACAACGCAGCGGTGTATCCAATACCATGCGTTCTCGCATTGTTCGCATTGGTGCTAAACACATCCCCCAAGCTGAACTTGATCAAAAACTAGTTGAAGCTGGTTTTGCACCTTTGAAAGAAAAGGAAATTGCTTTTTTCTACGGTGGTAAATAAAAGACAAAGAATTCCGTGCAAAAGTCAGATCCCCGACTTCTCTAAGAAGTCGGGGATCTGGTGGTTTATAGTAAACCTAAAGATATCTAGAATAAATTTCAGTTCTCATCAAAAATGCTGCTAATTTATAAATAATTGGTTAAGCTACAAAGATTTTTAGATCAAGAAACCAAGTCAACCAGGTAATTTATCGTCATATCAACATTCACGTTTTGTGGGGTTCTGGTAATGGATATTACGACGCTGCTAATTGTTTGGTTAGTCACGGCTGTTAGCTTGTGGATTATTAGTAAATTACCTTTAGGAGTGGAAATTGATACTCCCGAAAAGGCAATTTTTTCCGCCGCAATTTTAGGTATTATTACAGCGCTAGTTAAGCCAGTTCTCAAAGTTTTGTTTGTGATACCAAATTTAGCCACCTTTGACTTATTATCTGGTATCTTCACTTTCATGATTGCTGTTGCTTGTTTTAGTATTGCTGCTTGGTTAGTAGATGGTTTCCGGTTACGTTTTGGCATTTGGAGTGCAATTCTAGGTGCTTTTGCGCTTACTCTTGTCAATAACATTATCTACAAATTATTAGGTGTTTAATTGTTAAACAATTGACAATTCAATCTGGGATTAATCTCTGCAAAATCTGTTTCAAAACTATCCCAGTCCAATCAATATCGGCTGCTGTTGTCTGTTTTCCTAAAGTTAATCTAATTCCTCCTAAAGCCGCTTTTTGAGAATATCCCATTGCTAGTAAAATGGGACTAGGGCTTAATTTTCCACTATTGCAAGCCGCACCAGCACTAATACCAATTCCGGCTAAATTTAACTGTCTTACTAATGTTTTACCACTAATTTTTTCCCCGTCGGCTGCTTCTAAATAAAAGCTGAGATGATGGGGTAAACGATGAATTTTGTCACCTGTGGGTATTAAACCGGGAACATCTGCTAGAATGGCAAAGAGGCGATCGCGCAATAGGATCAATCTCCCTGTTTCCGTCTCTAATTCCTGGGCTGCTAACTCCGCAGCTACTCCAAATCCAGCAATAGCGGGCGTTGCTTGCGTCCCTGAACGCATTCCGTTCTCCTGTCCACCTCCACCCAACAGCGGCATTAATTCCACTCCAGTCCGCACATATAACGCCCCTGCACCCAAACCGCCATAGATTTTATGACTGGATAGACTCAATAAGTCTACGGGTAATGTCTGCACATCTAGCGGTAAACGTCCAGCAACTTGCACTGCGTCTGTGTGAAATAAAGCGCCGTGTGTTTTCGTGATTTTCCCCAACTCAGCAATTGGTTGAACTGTTCCTATTTCACTTTGTCCATAAATCACAGATACTAAAACAGTATTATGTCGTAAAGCTGCTTTTAAGTCTTCGGGGTTGACTCTTCCTTGATGATTTACACCTAAACGGGTAATTTCCCAACCCCAATTTTCTAACATTTTCGCCGGTTCTGAAATGGCGGAATGTTCTACACTGGAAATGATCATATGTTGGGGAGTAGTGTAACATCGTGCCACTCCCATAATCGCTAAATTATCCGCTTCTGTTCCCCCAGACGTGAAAATAATAGATTCGGGAACTGCGTTAATTAATCCTGCAACTTGGATTCTGGCTGTTTCCACAACCAAGGCGGCACGGTTGCCCCATTCATGTAAACTGGAAGGATTACCCCACTGTTGTGTTAAGATTTTTTGGATAATTGCGATCGCTTCTGGACGAGTTGGGGTAGTTGCACTGTAATCTAGATATATTTGCATAGAAATTAATAAATAAGAGTTTCGCGCAGAGACGCAAAGGGGCAAAGACGCAAAGGAAGAAAGAAGTTAATGCAGGGTGTGATATAAATACATTAAAATCGCTGTAATTTACTTTGATCAGATTACTGTGTTTATTTTCCCACAAATCCGCTATTTTTCTTATATCTTTTTATTGCTATTCACTTTAGGTGGTTGTCAACAAGTGCAATCATCAAATCAGCGTTTAGCACCTTTACCTCAAGATTCTTTAATTCAAGTTTACTTCAATAATTCCCAATCTTCGGAATATCAAGAGACTTATCGTCAGCAAACCCGGTTAGGGGATGATTTAGAAAAGCAGATTGTGGACACTATTTCTCAAGCTAAATTTACTGTTGATATTGCTGTCCAAGAGTTACGTTTACCAAAAGTTGCTCAAATATTAGCACAAAAACAAAAGGATGGCGTAAAAATAAGGTTGATTTTAGAAAGTAATTATTCTCGGACTTGGAGTAGTTTTACTGCTGCGGAAATAACTAAGTTAGGAAAAAAAGAACAGGAACGATATCAAGAATTTCGGAAATTTGTGGATATTAATCAAGATCATCAAATCACACCGGAGGAAATTAGTCAACGGGATGGTTTAGCTATTGTTCAAAATGCCAATATTCCTTGGATTGATGATACTGCTGATGGTTCAAAGGGTAGCAGTTTAATGCACCATAAATTTGTCATTGTTGATCATCGGTTTGTGATTATTACTTCTGCCAATTTTACTTTAAGTGATACGTCTGGAGATTTTAGTAATTCTAGTAGTTTAGGAAATGCCAATAATTTACTAAAAATTGATAGTTCTGAATTAGCAAGTTTACTCACGGAAGAATTTAATATTATGTGGGGTGACGGAGTAGGAGGAAAACCAGATAGTAAATTTGGTGTTAAGAAACCTGTTCGTAACCCACAAACAATCATATTAGGTAACAGCAAAGTTACAGTTCATTTTTCTCCAACTTCTCCCACTGAACCTTGGAATATTAGCAGTAATGGATTAATTGCTAAAACCTTATCTACAAGTACAAAAACTGTTGATTTAGCATTGTTTGTATTTTCAGATCAACAACTTGCCAATATTCTAGAAGAACGTCATCATCAAAATGTCCAAGTTCGGGCTTTAATTGCACCACAATTTGCTTATCGTCCCTACAGTGAAGGTTTAGATATGATGGGATTTGCTTTAAGTGATAATTGTAAATATGAAGTTGATAACCGTCCTTGGAAAAATCCGATTTCTACTGTGGGAGTGCCAATTTTACCTAAAGGAGATTTATTACATGATAAATTTGCCGTCATTGATAACAAAACTGTTATTACAGGTTCACATAATTGGTCAGAAGCAGCAAATAATGGCAATGATGAAACATTAATAGTGATTGAAAATCCTACAGTAGCAGCACATTATCAACGGGAATTTAATCGGCTTTATGGTAAAATAAAACCTGGCTTACCAGCAAATGTTAAATCTAAAATAGATGCAGAAGTTAAAAAATGTCCTCAAATTAAACAACCATCATCTTTCGTAAATCCAATTACTACTAAAATTAATCTCAATACAGCAAGTCAAGCAGAACTAGAAACTCTTCCTGGTGTGGGTAAGAAGTTAGCCCAAAGGATAATTATAGCCCGTCAACAGCAAAAATTTACTTCTTTACAAGATGTTGATAAAATACCGGGAATTAGTGAAAAAATGTTGGTAAAATGGGAAGGAATGATCACATTAAGCGCAGATGAACACAGATAAACGCAGATGATAACTCCTAGATTTTGATATTGCTTTTGGTGAGTTTTTCTCTCCAGGTAGATCGATTTATTCAAATTTGTCTGTCCTTTCTCTAATGGTTGTCTCCAAAAATCACAGAAATTAATCATTAGTTAAAATATTTAGATATTTGTGTCCAAAAATGTAGAGACTTTCCATTAAATACTTTGAGGCTTATTCTTTTTCAAAAATGGTTAACTTTTGTTAACTGAACTTGTATGAGCAGGATAATAATGTTACTGTTGACGATAAAGAAAATTTAGTTGCATTTAATACCATGAGAAAATATGGATATGTTCTGTTTATCTGACTCTATTTAATAAAATAAATAACTCCAAAGCTTAAGTAGGTAGGCGGAGAAAAATCAAAGTATATTTCGTTTTGTGAAATGGCTAAAACTCAACCACAATAACGCATTGAGGTGAATTTACATATCGTTACACATTTTGGTTATTTAACGTCCACTTACTTAGTAATTTTTATCATCAATCAAAACAGGAACAAAGTTCTCAATGAATGCCATACGTTTTCATCATTCCCTAGTTAATAAAAAAATTCCTATCCTTGTTGATAGCACTGATCTTAATTATTATTTTCAAGAGCAAGGATATCAAACTATTTTATTTGATGATTACGATTTTGCTAGTCAACAACTAGCATTTGCTGTAATTTCAGATTATAGTTATCATGATCGACTGATGCAACTATCTCGTACCTCCAAAAGTACGATTATCCACCTACTAGCAGTTAGATATGATATAAATCCTCAAATTATCGCTTATTCATTCGAGCAACTTCTCTCTTGTAATTTAACAGAAGTATTAGAGTTAAGAGCTAAAACTTATGAGCAAATTGCTGAAGTGGAAGATGAATTATATTTATCTGATCATAGAGGCACTAAATTAACGTGCTTATTGTCAGAAAATTTAGAAGTTATAAATACTGAAGATGAGTTAGAACCAGGATGGTTTTACTCAATTTCGGAAATGCTAGAAAGCGGAATAGTCAATATTAAAAGTGATAAATCAAGTTTTTCACTAGATGGAACTTTCTTTTTTGATGGCATAATTTACGCTTGTGCAAACCCAGAAGTGAGAGAACGTCACCAGGATGCTTTAACATATTTACTTGAGAAGGTCAATTCAAGTCAAGAAAAATATATTCATATCAAAGATAATACTATAACTCATCTCATTTTAGATAGTAGGGATGAAACTTCCATATTACTGGAAATGGATTATGGTTTAGAACGTAACTTGAGTTTTACTGAGATAGGATTTGGCTGTAACAAAAATATTGAAAAAAATGTGAATTGGCAGATAAATTCCATTATGAATCAAGGGTTATATGGAACGCACATAGGCATAGGTATGGCACAGAAGTCTCCTTATATTGATTTTATTTCTCAAAGCATAAAGATTATTTAATGCCGATAAATTGCAATCATATATAACCTGTCCAATAACTCCGTACAAATGTGACTTATAACTATCTTATGTTACTTTCCCTAAATGAAATGATGTAACCCTTGCCATACAATAGTTTTAAGTAGGTAGGCGGAGAAAAATCAAAGTATATTTCGTTTTGTGAAATGGCTAAAACTCAACCACAATAACGCATTGAGGTGAATTTACATATCGTTACACATTTTGGTTATTTAACGTCCACTTACTTAGTTTAAAGCAATGATTACATCTATCGGATTGGAAAATAAAGCCAGAAACCCAGATCCAGTAAAAGTTGTGTCAATTTTTATGCTTTTGATCTCTCAAACATTGGATCGAATAGGACAACACCATGAAGATAAGGAAACATAGCCTGAGTTGGAAGACGGTCTTGGTTTTTCGCAAAAACATACCAAGTTTGTCTGGGACGAAACCAGGGGATTGAGATTCCTACCAGTCCGGCATCTTGTGCTAACTTTTTAATTGTGGCTGGTCGAATTGTTACACACAAAGGGTATTCCCAACCATCTCCCTCCATGTCGGTATCTCCCTCCATAAAAGTAGCAACGATAAGACCATCAGGTTTCAAATGTTTAGCAAAGTTCTGAAAACTCTGGCATGATTCTCAAAGTACCATAGTACATTTGCCAGCAGTAAAATTTGATGGAAGCTTACCTGTAATTCAATATTCTTTGAATCAACTATTATCAGGTGATATTGAACAAGCATTAGCAATTCGAGATATTTTATACGATAAAATATCTCAAGAATTTAACTGGAGAAATTGCTGGTATCCTATTATTTTTGTACGAGATTTACCTCAGAAGCGGCCTTATGGATTTTCTCTGTATGATGAACCATTAGTATTATTCAGAGATGCTCATGGCAAATTTGGTTGTTTACAAGATATTTGTCCTCATCGAACAGCTAAACTTTCTCAAGGACAAGTTGTTGATGGCAAACTAGAATGTTTATATCACGGTTGGCAGTTTAGTGCTAATGGAAAATGTGTGCATATTCCCCAGTTATCAGCAGGGAGTAAAATCCCCCATAATGCTTGTGTAAAATCTTTTTCTGTGACAGAAAAACAAGGCATTGTCTGGATGTGGCCTGGAAATGCACAAGCTGCCGATGAAAAAATGATTCCTGTTTTAGCAGAATTAGACGATCCTAAATTTATAAAAACCGATTATTTACTAGACCTTCCTTATGACCAATCATATTTTATCGAAAATGTTATTGATCCAGCGCATTTTCCAATTAACCATCATGGTAAACGTTTTAAGCGAGAAGACGCACAAGCTCTAGAAATGGAGGTAATTGATGTTTCATCTCAAGGAATTCGCGGTAGATATAGAAATCAACAAACCAATGAACCTTGGATAGTTCTTGAGTTTATTGCTCCCAATTTAGTGAGATATGCGGTTTGGAAAGAACAAGGTTTGTTTGCGGGCGCGGAGTTATATTCGATACCAACAGGTAAAGGAAAGTGTAAGATTTTACTTAGAAATTATAATAGTGTGCTTCCTTGGGTCAAGAAACTACAACCTGTCTGGATTGAGCATTGTTTTCGTCATATAATTTTGGAGGGAGATGCGGAACTTATCCGAGAACAACAGATGCAAATAGAACGTTTAGGCAAGAGTATGAAAGAATTGTTTTTGCCATTAAAAACTTCTGATGTCTTGGTAATTGAATATCGCAAGTGGTTAGATAAATACGGAACTGATTTGCCGTTTTATCAAGGATATGCAACAAGCAATCTTAATGGTATTCTACAATCATTGGACATAGGCGATCGCTTCACCCGTCACACTCAAATCTGTAATTCTTGCAATCGCGCTCATCAGATAAGTAATCGAGTCAAACACAGTTTAGTTGTCACAGCAATTATTCTTGCCGCTATAGCTATGATTACAGAAAATTATCAAGCTCGCGTTTTTGTAGTGACTTTATTTATCTTGTCATTAACCATAGCCTTTGCTGCTCATAAAGTGAAAATACTACTCGAACGTAATTATGTACGTCAATACATAACAACAGAGAAATAACAAGTAATAGAAAAGGTGTGGCTTTTTCACTACTTTTGGATCACTATCCATAAAATTTGTAAATTATTGTAAAATTTGTAAGTTATTGTGGAAAAATTCAACACTGCCAATAAAATCAATAACCCCACAGGTTAGTAATTTTTCTGATCAAAATTTAACACTGATTTGATGACTTAGGACTTACTATTATGGCAGATATTGCTTTCTTTGATCTTCCTAGTTATACCCGGATTGATACAACTCTAGGTTTAATTCAAGAACTCGCTGATAGAGGAGAAAAAATAGATTATTATTACTTCGATGAATTTCGAGATAAAATCGAATCAGCAGGCGCTAGATTTCAACCACTTCCTAGCATGAAACCTCCAGATTCAGATCCGACACTGCAATCTCGGTTGATAGGATATTGCTTAGATGCTGTACCAATATTATTAGAAAATTTAAAAATCAACCGCCCTAAATTAATTATTTTTCATGCTAAATGCTTATGGGCTGCTATCTGTGCTGATTTACTTAATATACCTAGCGTTTGCTTCCATACAAATTTTCTTCTACCACCTCATTTTTTGCCCCCGCTACCATTGTTATTAGCAGCCTACCCGATTAATGATATTGTTAAACATTTACAAAGATTTTACCGACATCAACGACTTTGGCGGCAATTAACCCAAAAATATACACTAAAGGCGATTAGCAAAAAAGATGTATTTCAACTACAACCAAATTCTATGAATTTGCGAGGAGATTTAAATATTGTTTATACATCGGAAATGTTTCAGATCCAACGTTCATATTTCGATGCCAGTTATATTTTTACAGGACCTTGCTACAGTGAGAGAGCAGTTGATTCTCAATTTCCTTTATTAAAGAGTGCAGAAAAACCAATTATTTATATTTCACTAGGATCAGTGACATCATATAATTCTAAAACCTTTTTTTATCAACAATGTTTACAAGCTTTTGCAAATAGTGAGTATACGGTGGTAATGTCTGTAGGGAAATTTATAGATATTGCTGAATTGGGAAAGATTCCCCCTAATTTTATTGTCAGTAACTATGTACCTCAGATGCAAGTGCTTCAACAAGCTAGTGTTTTCATTACTCATGGGGGAACTAATAGCACTTGGGAGGCATTAATTAACAAAGTACCACTGATTGTATTTCCCCAAGGAGGCGATCAATATTTAGTTGCTAATCGTGTAGAAGAATTAAATATAGGAGTATGGGTAAAACAGAAAAATATTGCTCCATTGAAATTGCGATCGCTTGTTGAGCAGATCATCAAAGATGAAAAAATTCGTAGTAACATTGATCTATTAAGTGATTCTTTGATAACATCAGGTGGCACTCAAAAAGCAGTAGATAAAATTTTAGAATTTAAACAGAGGAATAGCATTTCTCATGTTTTGCAATAGCACAAATTTTATTATCTGCATTAAATCAGTAAATTCTAATTAAGAGCAAAATGAAACTGACAACAGAACAAATGAAAAGTTATCAAGAACAAGGATTTTTGTTCATTCCAGAGTGTTTTAGCCGTGAGGAAATATCAGTAATTTGTGATCAAATTCCCAATGTCATGGACGATGAAGCAGTTGGTCGTGTTTTGGAAGATGATCAAAAAACCTTACGCACTCTCTATGGAGTTCATCTCAATAACAAAATTTTCCGAGATTTAGTCCGTCACCCTCGTCTATTGGCAGTTGCACAACAACTTTTTGCCAGTGAATTGTACGTTTTTCGCAGCAAAATCGTCATGAAACCAGCTTTTACGGGAGGAATGTGGGGGTGGCATCAAGACTCTGCATTTGCACAGTATTACGAACGAATTCCCTCACCAAAAGGAGGAAATGCCATCCTTTTCTTAGATGAAGTCAATGAATTTAATGGACCAGTATATTACATACCAGGTTCTCATCAACAGGGAATACTCGAAGCGGCAAATTCCGCTTCAACTACTAATTCATCCTTAGCAGTCGCTCCAGAAACAATTGCCAAATTTGCATCTGTGCAAGGAATTGTCGCACCGAAAGGCCTCGCGGGGTCGGTTTTGTTCGTACATTACGATACATTACATGGTTCTGTTGCCAATATTTCTCCCTGGGACCGCCGAAACTTTGTGATCAGCTATAGCAGTATTGAAAACAGCGCCCTTCCCAACAAAGAAAGACCAGCTTTTTTATCAAATCCTGATCTCACGCCATTAATAGCTCTGAGTGAAGACGAAATTGATCGTATATTTACTCAACAATAAACTTATATTAGTAAAAATTTGTACAAATAATACAGTTATGGGGATCACTTGGAGTCGAGTCATAATGAACCGGGAAACGGCGAAGCTACTAGAGAATTTGCCGTTTTCAAAATGGCGAGTATTAGAAGTTTCAGGCAAGACTTGGGAAACTTTTGGGTTTCAAGAGTATGAAAATATCAACTATCCAGAATATGATATTTGTTCTGCACCCCTACCAAGAAAGTTTGATTTAATTATCGCAGAACAAGTTTTTGAGCATTTATTATATCCCTATCGAGCCGGTCGCAATATTATTTCCATGCTTTCCCCAGGGGGGTATTTTCTCATCTCTGTTCCTTTTTTAATAAAAATTCATAACTACCCTATAGATTGCACACGCTGGACGGAAACTGGACTCAAATACTTTCTCCATGAATGCGGATTTCCTCTAGATAACATTCAAACTGGTTCTTGGGGAAATCGCCAATGTATCATTGCTAATTTCCCTCAATGGGTCGAATATGATCCTGTTTCTCATTCCCTAGATAACGAACCAGAATTCCCCTACCACGTCTGGGCATTGGCGCATTTATAACATCAAGCTAGGGTCAATATAGCAGTTGCCAGATAGATAAGAATTTACTGAAAATATTGCCAAGAAATTAACAATTCAGAACATGAATTTTACAATCCCTCAAGAATATAACTTCCTATCTCGCTTTTACCGACTGGCATTTACAAATATTCTCTCTAGTATTGTTGTGCCATTGTCGGGTTTAATAGACCTAGCCTACTTGGGACATTTACCTGATATCCGTTACCTAGCAGGAGTTTCTTTAGCCACAATTCTTTTTAGCTACTTATATCGAGTTTTGAATTTTTTACGTTCTTCTAGCAACGGTATGACAGCACAAGCTGTAGGAACAGATGATCCAGAAACCATACTATTAGTATTACTCCGAAATGGTTTGATTGCTTTCGGGATAGGTATACTTATCCTGATTCTTCAGTACCCTTTACAAAAAGTAGGGTTTACCTTTCTATTCGGTGCAACAGAGGTAAAAGATGCCGGTCTTGACTATTTTCAAGCTCGTATTTGGGGCGCACCTGCGGTTTTACTTAATTTTGTTCTAGTTGGTTGGTTTTTTGGCCGAGAACTTAATATTTTTGTGGTGCTGATATCTGTAATAGAAAGTCTAACTAATGTGGTGCTGGACTACTTATTTATTATTCGCTGGGGTTGGGCTAGTACAGGGGCTGGTTTAACTACAGCTATTAGCCAGTATGTAGCATTATTTATAGGTTTAATTATAGTTTGCTTCCACATTGATTGGTCAATTCTATCAGGTGTAATCCCAAAAGTTTTGGATTGGTCAGCTATTAAAGCTACCTTTAAGTTAAATAGAGATATGTTAGTTAGGAGTTTGGCCGTAGTCTCTACCTTTGCCATTTTTACTGAACTCAGTTCGGCAATGGGAACAGAGATATTAGCAGAAAATAGTGTTCTTTTTCAAGCGGCAGCTTTGAATATGTTTGTTGTTCAAGGAGTAGGATTTGCCACCCAAAGCCTAACGGGAAACTTTAAGGGACAAGGTACATTACAGCAGCTACAACCATTACTAATTGTTAGTCTACTTACTAGCTTATTGCTTTCAATTCCCATTGCTATCTTATATATTCTCTTTCCAGAAACTATATTTGGACTATTAACTAACCACACTGAAGTAACTGAGAACATTTCTGATTATGTGAGATGGTTGTTACCATTTCAGGGTTTTTTTGCTGTCACCATGATTCTGGAAGGATTCTTTGGAGGTTTAACCGAAGGGCGAACATTACGTAATTCTGCCCTCATTTCCTTTGGCGGAGGTTTCATGCCTATAGCCCTAGCTAGTTGGTATTTTCACAGTAACCATCTTTTATGGTTAGCGATGACATTGTTTTCAATAACGGCTATTGTGGTATTTTCATTTAAACTATTAGATACATTTACAAGTGAAATAAAAATTTCTATCGTTTCCTCTACAACTACTGAAAGTTAAGATAACTTTGCTATTACTTGAAAACCCTCGCAGGAGGGTAATTATTAACTTAACTTACGTAATATATAGCGGAATGAGATACAGTCATAAGAGGATGTTTGAAAAGTTTTTAATGTATAAATAAACCCCTCTCCAAACCTCTCCCCGACGCGGGGAGAGGCTTTGAAACACCCCTTCCCTGGTAGGGAAGGGGGCTGGGGGGTTAGGTTCTTGGAAATTATTGGTTTCATCTAATACTTTTCAAACAACCTCTAAGCCCCCTCCTCGCTTTCGGGGAGGGGGTTGGGGGTGGGGTTCTTGTATTTCACTCAACCAATAACCGCTATAACACGGATTCAATCATCAAAATTAAGTAGTAAACTGTTCAATAGTTTTACGAAGATCAGGATTTGATTGATGATTCCTACTATTTCCACTATTCCCCTTTTTCAACTTGCTTCTGGTGAGTTTCTTTCTCTCCAGGTATATAAATTTATTGGTGCTAAATCTGGTAAAAAAGTATATATCCAATCTAACTTACACGGTGCGGAAATTGTGGGCAATGCTGTTATTTACCAAATCATTGATTTTTTAATATCATTAAATAATACTCAGATTATAGGAGAAATTTGGCTTGTACCTGTTTGTAATCCCTTAGCTGTTAACCAACGAACTCATAATTTTTCAACAGGTAGATTCAATGTTTACGATAGTCAAAATTGGAATAGAATTTTTTGGGATTATGAAAAAAGACATGATGATATAGAAGAATTTGCTCGTTCTCAAATTGGTTTAGATATAGATACTATCAAATATAATTTTTTTCAAAAGATCAAATCTAGTTTCGATAGTCTTTTAGATAAAATAAATGCCCCTAGTAGTGTACAACTAACTGATAAATATCGCTACAAGCTGCAATCTCTTTCTTTCGATGCAGATTACGTCATTGATTTACATAGTCACACTGGAGAAGGAATAGAATACCTTTATTATTTCCGAAATCGAGAAGAAAGTGCTAATTTATTTCTCCTCAATTATGCCATTTTATTTGATGAATATGATGGTGATGCTTTTGATGAATCATTCATAAAACCCTGGTTAGCTTTAGAGAATGCTTTATTAAAATTAACCGGACAAAAAATGATATTTGATAAAGAAGCATGGACTTTAGAATTAGGAACGGGAATGCAAATGAATCCAAATTCAGTAACTAAAGGAGTGTGCGGAATTAAAAATTATTTAACTCAAAAAAGTATTTTAGAAATACAGGATTTAACCCAACTAAAAACTATATCTCATCAAACCAATTTTCGTTCACTTAGTCAACTAAAAAAATATTGGAGTCCCGTAGGCGGAATGATTTTATCTAAAGCTGCATTAGGTACTTCAGTAAATCAGGGAGATTTGCTATATCAAATTCTTACGTTCAATAAAATCGGTGAATTACCCACAACTATTCATGTTCATGCAGAGAAAACAGGCTTGGTTTATGATATATCAATAAATAACTCTGTTAATGAAGGAGAATTTGTCCTAGCGACTATGTAGTTTGTAATTAGAAGTATTTAATTTCCATGTTGATTATCAAAAATGAGATTACTATTCGTCCCATGAAAGATGATATCCATGATTATCAATTAATGGAAAAATGGCCTAGTGATGAAAAAGTATTACAATTTTATGGTGGTAGAGATAATCCTTATAACTTAGAAAAAGTTATTGAAACCTATCAACCTAGAATAAAAGGAGAAGAAGCTGTAATTCCCTGTATTTTCTCTTATCCGAATCTAGAAATTGGTTATTTACAACAATACCTTGTCCATTCTCTGTAGGTTGGGTTAAGCGACAGCGCAACCCAACGCTCATGTTGGGTTTCATGCTTCAACCCAACCTACAAATCAAGGCTTATTAAAATTTGGACAAGGTATTGTTACAATATATGAAAAATTACACTAAAATAAATATCTGACTGGGATTTAGCGCCTAAAAAAATTATGACTCAAGCAACTACAAAAATTTGTATACTAGGTGGTGGCTTTGGTGGACTCTACACCGCCCTACGTTTAAGCCAATTACCCTGGGAATCTACACCCAAACCTGAGATTATTTTAGTAGATCAGAGCGATCGCTTTGTCTTTTCTCCCCTGCTTTACGAACTCCTCACCAGAGAACTCCAAACCTGGGAAATCGCCCCACCCTACTCAGAACTACTGCAAGGAACCGGAATCCAGTTTCACCAAGCCGCTGTTTCCACAATAGACATTAACAAGCAAACAGTTCAATTACAAGATAAATCAGAACTAAATTATGACCGCTTAGTCTTAGCCTTAGGTGGCGAAACCCCCCTAGACTTAGTTCCCGGTGCTGTCACTCATGCTTACCCTTTCCGTACTATTACTGATGCCTACAAATTAGAAGAACGGCTGCGAATTCTGGAAGCAGCAAATCCCGAAAAAATCCGTATCGCCATAGTTGGTGCAGGTTACAGCGGCGTAGAATTAGCCTGTAAACTAGCAGATAGAATCGGTGAAAAAGGACGTTTCCGCCTGATTGAACTTAGCGATCAAATTCTCCGCACTTCCCCAGAATTTAACCGTGAAGCCGCCAAAAAAGCCTTAGATAGCAAAGGCGTATTTATTGACTTAGAAACCAAAGTAGCAGCAATTGATCAAAATAGCATCTCTCTGGAGTATAAAAATCAAGTAGATACCATTCCCGTAGATGTAGTCATTTGGACAGTGGGAACAAAAGTTTCTCCAGTTGTCACAGCCTTACCCCTCAAGCAAAATCAGCGTGGACAAATCACCACCACAGCCCAACTACAAGCCATAGAACATCCCGAAATCTTTGCTTTAGGAGATTTAGCCGACTGTCTCGACGCAGAAGGAAAACAAGTCCCCGCCACCGCCCAAGTTGCTTTCCAACAAGCTGATTATACCGCTTGGAATATCTGGGCTACTATTACCAATCGTCCCCTCCTTCCCTTCCGCTATCAACCATTAGGAGAAATGATGGCTTTGGGAATAGATAACGCCACCCTCACCGGGTTAGGTGTGCAATTAGACGGGTCTTTTGCGTACTTAGCCCGTCGGCTGGCTTATCTATATCGTTTACCAACTTTAAATCATCAGTTGAAAGTCGGTTTTAATTGGTTAGTTAGCCCTATAATAGAAGCCATTTCTAAATAATTAAAGAATTAAAGATCCCCGACTTCTTTGAGAAGTCGGGGATTTGGACAAATTCAGATATCATTGCTATGTATTTAGTTAAAGTATTCATTTTATGAAAAAGCCTAAAGTTATTTTTGTAGATGCTGTGGGGACATTGTTTGGTGTTAAAGGTAGTGTTGGGGAAATTTACCGACAAATCGCCCAAGAATTTGGTGTAGAAGTTTCCGCCCAAATTTTGGATGAAAACTTTATGAAAAGCTTCAAAGCATCACCACCACCGATATTTATTGATGCAGATATCAAAGATATTCCCCAGCGTGAATATGATTGGTGGCAGATAATTGCTTTAAATACCTTTGAAGGTGCAGGAGTTCTCCAACAATTTACCGATTTTCCCGCTTTTTTTACCGAACTTTATATCCACTTTGGGACTTCCGAACCGTGGTATGTTTATCCTGATGTTAAGTTAGCTTTAATCAACTGGCGACGCTTAGGAATTGAATTAGGAATATTATCTAATTTTGATTCTCGTTTGTATTTAGTATTGCAAGGTTTAGGACTTAAAGAATATTTTACTTCTGTGACCATTTCTACTCAAGTCCGTGCTGCTAAACCAGATCCAGAAATTTTTAAAATTGCCTTAAACAAGCACAAGTGTTCACCGGAAGCCGCATGGCACATTGGCGACAGTATAACAGATGATTATTATGGGGCAAAATCCGCAGGAATAAGAGGTATTTGGATTAACCGTAATTCCACTGAATAATACCGTAATTGTCCGGTTAATAGAGGTTTATGGTGTAAATTTTTCTGGCAAAGATTCTATATATAGTCATAAGACCTCGCGGTAAGTGGGAAACGAGCGCGTCTTTAGCCCTGAGAGTGTCAAATTCATAAGTTATCGCTGTTACCTCTAGAAATTAGATGGTTAAATGAAAAAACTAATTGGCAAAATACAGAAGGTTTAGAAATGGCGAAAAATCTGCCATTGGCTTTAAAGAAACGATTTTTGAGAGATTCTTATTCTTAACTCCTTCTTTCTACCTCGGTGACTCTAGAAGTTCAAATGGCATGATATGACGATATATTTAAATATCTGGCGTTGCTGAATTGAGAGATGAAAAGCAAAAATTCCATGTCTGAAACTCTTAAACTTTGCGCCTTTGCGCCTTTGCGTGAGGCAAATTCATACTTTCATTCACCAATGCCAAATATCTACATTGTCTCAATTTACCGTTTGTTTTTGAATCTATGAAGTCTTATTTAGCCGCCGCTATTCAAATGACCAGTGTGCCTGATTTGCAAAAAAACCTGGCACAAGCAGAAGAATTAATTGATTTGTCCGTGCGTCAGGGTGCGGAATTGGTGAGTTTACCAGAAAATTTCTCTTTTATGGGAGAAGAAAAAGATAAACTAGCACAAGGAAATGCGATCGCCCAAGAAACGGAAACATTTCTCCACAAAATGGCACAACGCTTTCAAATTACCATTCTCGGCGGCGGCTTCCCTATCCCTGTGGATCATAACGGTAAGGTTTATAATACAGCATTACTTATCGGTGCTAACGGTCAAGAACTCGCCCGTTACCAAAAAGTCCATTTATTTGATGTCAATGTTCCTGATGGTAATACCTACCAAGAATCAAGTACCGTCATGGCTGGACTGGAATTACCTCCTGTTTATGCTTCCCCTGACTTGGGGAAAATTGGCCTTTCTATTTGCTATGATGTCCGTTTTCCCGAACTGTACCGACATTTATCAAGTCAGGGTGCAGATATTTTATTTGTTCCCGCCGCTTTTACCGCTTTTACTGGTAAAGATCATTGGCAAGTATTATTGCAATCTAGAGCCATAGAAAATACCTGTTATGTGATTGCACCCGCCCAAACTGGTACTAACTATGACCGTCGCCAAACTCATGGCCACGCCATGATTATTGACCCTTGGGGTGTCATTCTAGCAGACGCTGGGGAAAAACCGGGAGTGGCGATCGCCGAAATCAAACCTACCAGACTAGAACAAGTCCGCCGACAAATGCCATCCCTACAGCATCGCGTATTTTAGCCACTCAGACCCCCGCACATCCCCAACTTCTTCAAGAAGTCGGGGATCTTTCCTAAGTAAAATCTTTTTTCCCAAAACACTTGACATTATCCCAAGAGAACTGCTATATTCTCTATAGTGAATTCATTGGGGCGTAGCCAAGTGGTAAGGCAGTGGGTTTTGGTCCCGCCATCCCTAGGTTCGAATCCTAGCGCCCCAGTTATATAGAAGGCAAGTTTTTAACGCTTGCCTTTTTTGTTTTTACAATTGCACCAAGCTGGAAAAAGTTCTTTTTCTTTTGTAGGTTGGATTGAACAAAGCAAAACCCAACGCATTTATTAAGTCATATATTAGGCTCTGGCAAGGGATAAGCCCCATCACTACGCAACTTTAACGCGAACAATCCAACCTAAGAATTAAAGCTTTTTTAAATTTGCTAAAGGTATTGCTGGTACCTCCTCCCAAGATAAATATTTGCAGAAAATTTATGTTCCTCACACTGATTAGACATATATCTAGTTGAAGGTATTAGCCAAGAACTACTTGCTGAATATTTTCTGTTAAGTATATCTGTAATCAGAG